>VOFC01005863.1_pt1 | contig 212346 bp, 173 predicted proteins | sample 5384161 | NCBI WGS metagenome assembly VOFC01 (sample SAMN12384722, study PRJNA508395) | human gut metagenome | isolation source: healthy gut B | host: Homo sapiens
CAATATGGGATTGTCCAAAGGCAACGTGCTGGAACCGTCCTGTGGTGTCGGCAATTTCATGGGTCTGGTGCCGGACAGCATGGAAAAGATTCGGATGTACGGCGTGGAGCTGGATAGCATTTCGGGCCGCATTGCACAGCAGTTGTACCAGAAAAACAAGATTGCGGTGCAGGGCTTTGAAACGATGCAGTTCCCGGACAGTTTCTTTGACTGTGTTGTGGGTAACGTACCTTTCGGCAATTACAAGGTACCGGATAAGCGGTATGACCGCCACAATTTCCTCATCCACGATTATTTTATCGCCAAGGGCCTTGACCTTGTGCGTCCGGGCGGTGTGGTAGCAGTGGTAACGTCCAGCGGTACGATGGATAAGAAGGATTCCTCTGTCCGTGAGTACCTTGCCAACCGTGCGATCTGGTCGGTGCGATTCGACTGCCGAACAATGCGTTTCAGCGCAATGCCAACACCGGCGTGGTGGCTGACATTCTGTTCCTGCAAAAGCGTGACCGTGCAGCGGTGGAGCGGGCTGACTGGGTGAATCTCGGTGAAACGCCGGAAGGCTATTCCATCAACCAGTATTTTGCGAAGCATCCTGAGATGGTGCTGGGGAAAATCACCACGGAAAGCACCCAGTACGGCAAGCAGGAAACCACGGTCAAGCCCATCGAAGGCGCAGACCTTGCCCAGCAGTTGAAAGAAGCGGTCCGCAACATTCAGGCTACCATCACAGAGCCGGAAATCTCCGACGATGAACTGGATGTGCAGGAAGAACCCATTCCGGCAGACCCCAGCGTGAAGAATTTCAGCTTCACGAATGTAGATGGGCAGATTTACTACCGCGAAAATTCCTTTATGAATAAGGTGGAACTGCCTGCCGTTACTGCAGAGCGGGTGCTGGGTATGATCGCTCTGCGGGAAACCACCCGAAAACTGCTGGATTGTCAGCTGCATGATGGTTCGGATGCAGAAGTTCAGCTTTTGCAGAATGAACCTGCTGACAGCAGTACAAAGCATTTACGGCACAGTATGGCCTTATCAACAGCACGGCCAACAAGCGGGCGTTCCGGCAGGACAGCAGCTATTGTCTGCTGGCATCACTGGAAATTCTGGATGAAGAGAAGAATCTCAAACGACTTGCCGATATTTTTACCAAACGTACTATCCGTAAGCCGGAGCCTGTTACCTCAGTGGACACACCAAGCGAAGCCCTGGCACTTTCCATTGGAGAGAAAGCAAAGGTGGATGTGCCGTTTATGGCGCAGCTCTGCGGTAAACCGGAACAGGAGATCACGGATGAACTGGCAGGTGCGATTTTCCGAAATCCTGTGACACAGCAGTGGGAAACCTCGGATGAATACCTGTCCGGCAATGTTCGTGAAAAACTAGCCACGGCAGAAACCTTTGCGGCAAACCATGCAGAGTACCAGATCAATGTGGACTACCTGAAACGGGTACAGCCCAAAGACCTGGATGCTTCGGAAATCGAAGTACGGCTGGGTGCAAACTGGGTGAAGCCGGAGTACATCACGCAGTTTATGAAAGAAGTGTTCAAAACACCGAACTACTATGCCGGGATTGACATTAAGGCAACCTATTCCGAAATTTCTGGTGCATGGAACATTTCGAGCAAGTCGCTGGATCGCGGCAATCCGCTTGTTACCAATACCTACGGAACCCTGCGCGTCAACGGTTATAAGCTGCTGGAGGATGCGCTGAATCTCCGGGATACCAAAATCTACGATACGATTCACGATGCGGATGGCGACCACCGTGTGCTGAATAAGCAGGAAACCATGCTTGCACAGCAGGCACAGGAATCCATTCGAGAAGCGTTTAAGCAGTGGATTTTCAAAGATTTAGATCGCCGTGAGGATTTGTGTGCGACCTATAATCGGATTTTCAATGCGATTCGTCCCCGCGAGTACGATGGCAGTCATATTCGTTTTGAGGGCATGACCCCGGAAATCTCTCTGATGCCGCACCAGAAAAATGCCGTGGCGCACATTCTGTACGGTAACAATACGCTGCTGGCCCATTGCGTGGGCGCAGGCAAGACCTTCCAGATGATTGCTGCCGGCATGGAGAGCCGCAGGCTGGGCCTGTCGCAGAAAAACCTCTATGTGGTGCCGAACCACCTCACAGAGCAGTGGGGCGCGGATTTCCTGCGGCTTTATCCCAATGCCAATGTGCTGGTGGCAACAAAGAAGGACTTTGAACCCAGCAATCGAAAGCAGTTCTGCTCCCGCATTGCAACCGGCGATTACGATGCCATCGTGATCGGTCATTCGCAGTTTGAGTGTGTGCCGCTCTCCCCGGAACGACAGAAGGCTATTATCGAGCGTCAGATCGACGATATTACACTGGCTCTGGCCGATGCCCGGAGTGATGATAGCCGCAGTTTTACGGTCAAGCAGATGGAAAAAACAAAGAAAACACTGGAAGCAAAGCTGCAAAAGCTGAACGACCAGACGAGAAAGGATGATGTGGTCACATTTGAGGAACTGGGTGTTGACCGCCTGTTTGTGGACGAGTCACATTTCTATAAAAATATGTTCCTCTACACAAAAATGCGGAATATCGCAGGTATTGCCCAGACCGATGCGCAGAAGTCCAGCGATATGTTTGCGAAGTGTCAGTACCTGGACGAACTGACAGGTGGCAAGGGCGTGACCTTTGCAACCGGAACCCCGGTCAGCAACTCGATGGTGGAGCTGTACACCATTATGCGGTATCTCCAGTATGACACCTTGCAGAAGATGGGGCTAAGCCACTTCGATGATTGGGCGGCGTCCTTTGGCGAAACCGTCACGGCAATCGAGCTTTCCCCGGAAGGAACCGGCTACCGTGCGAAAACACGCTTTGCCCGGTTCTTTAATCTGCCGGAACTGATTTCCTTGTTCAAGGAATCGGCACGTGCAGACGGCGGATATGCTGAATCTGCCTGTGCCGCAAGCGGAGTACATCAACGAAGTGCTGAAACCGAGCGAAACGCAGGAAGAAATGGTCAGTTCCTTTGCAGACCGTGCCGAGGCTGTACGCAACGGTAATGTGAATCCCAGATTCGATAATATGCTCAAGATCACCAACGATGGCAGAAAATTGGCACTCGACCAGAGGCTTATGAACGAGATGTTGCCGGACGAGCCGGAGAGCAAGGTCAATCGCTGTGTGGACAATGCGTTCAAGGTCTGGGAAGAATCTTCGTCGGATAGAGGAACACAGCTGATCTTCTGCGATTTATCGACACCAAAAGCTGATGGTACATTCAACGTCTACGATGATGTGCGGGAGAAGCTGGTGGCGAGAGGTGTTCCTCGTGAAGAGGTGGCGTTCATTCATGAGTACAACACCGAAACCGAAAAAAGCAGACTTGTTTGCAAAGGTGCGCGCCGGACAGGTTCGTATCCTGATGGGGTCTACGCCGAAACTTGGCGCAGGAACCAATATTCAGGATCGGCTGATTGCCCTGCATCATCTGGATTGCCCGTGGAAGCCGTCTGACCTGGAACAGCAGGAAGGACGTATTCTCCGGCAGGGAAACCGGAATAAGCAGGTGAAAATTTATCGTTATGTCACGGAAAATACGTTTGATTCGTATATGTGGCAGATTCTGGAAAATAAACAGAAGTTTATAAGCCAGATTATGACATCCAAGTCGCCTGTCCGTGCCTGCGATGATGTGGACGATACCGCGCTGTCCTATGCCGAAATCAAGGCACTGGCAACGGGCAATCCCTACATCAAAGGAAAAGATGGATTTGGATATTCAGGTCAGCAAGCTCAAACTGCTGAAAGCCAACCACACCAGTCAGATTTATAGCTTGGAATCGGATATTGCGCGACGCTATCCACGAGAAATTACTGCGGCAAAGGGTCAGATCGAAGCACTGAAAACCGATATGGAAGAGGCAAAACCGCTTCTGGCGCAGGACAAAGACCACTTCTCTATGGAGATCAGCGGCAAGGTGTACACCGAACGCAAGGAAGCGGGTGCGGCCATCATCGAGGCTTGTAAGGCTTTGAAGGCGGCTGGCACCGAGGGCAGGATCGGCAGCTACGGTGCGTTTGAATTGCACTCCCGGTTTGACAATTTCGATAAGGTGTTCCGCTTGTCCATCAAGGGCGCATGGAACTACTCTATGGAAGTCGGCAAAGACCCGCTGGGCAACGTTCTGCGCATTACCAATGCACTGGCAGGCATCGAAAGGGCGTTGCCGCAGGTGGAACGCAGACTGGAAACCTTGGAACAGCAGTTGGCGCAGGCAAAGGAAGAAGCCAAACGTCCCTTTGCGCAGGAAGCGGAATTGGCAGAAAAATCTGCGCGCCTTTCGGAATTGAACGCCCTGCTCAACATGGATGAAAAGGGCAGTGAGGATGCACTGGGCGTGGACGAAGATGCCGCCGAAACCGAAGTGGCAGATAAGCCGCGACAGCCTGTGAACTACGCAGGCCGTGTTGCAGAGCGCACTGCGGATGATGTGCGGAAACCCTCTGTGCTGACACGGCTTCATGCAAAGCAGGCAGAGCGCACCGCAGAACCGCAGAAATTCCCGAAGCGGAAAAGTCACGAAATGGAATTGTAAATAGGATAACCCCGTTAGATCTCTGCAAGGAATCTGACGGGGGTATTTTTTTAAGAAGGAGGAAATTTGCTTACTTTAACACCAATCAATTTGAAAACGGCAAACGCATTTGTACAGCAGTATCACCGCCACCATAAGCCGACGCGGGGGCATAAGTTCTCCATCGGCGTATCGGACAATGGTGCGCTGGTGGGCGTTGCTATCTGCGGCAGACCAGTGGCGCGGCGGTTGGATGATGGCTATACGCTGGAAGTCAATCGCCTATGTACGAATGGAACGCCAAACGCCTGCAGTATTTTGTATGCGGCGGCATACCGCGCAGCACGGGCAATGGGTTACAACAGAGTTATTACTTACATTTTGGACACGGAGAATGGAGCATCCTTGAAAGCTGCCGGGTACACGTGTGAGGGCAGAGCCGGGGGCTTGGAGTGGAACGGCGCTAAAAGTACCGAAACAGGCCGACCAATATCCGCGCCAGATGAAAACACGATGGGTCAAGAAAAAGGAGGGCTTGCATGGCAGTTGACCGCAAACAGCAGATGAAAGAAATTACGGAACGGCTGGAGCAGGGTGTAAAGGACATTTTTACATCGGAAATGTACACGATGTATCTGCGCACGATGGCAAAATTCCACAATTACAGTTTCAACAATACACTGCTGATCGCTATGCAGCGGCCTGATGCCACACTGGTGGCAGGGTTCAACGCATGGAAAAACAAGTTTAACCGCTACGTAAAAAAGGCGAAAAGGGCATCCAGATCATTGCTCCAGCTCCCATCAAGGAGGTCGAGGAGCGCGAGAAAATCGACAAGGATACGGGTCTGGCTGTGCTGAACGAAAACGGTGAACCGGAAATGGAACGTGTGGAGTATGTGGTTCCGCGCTTCCGAGTGACGACGGTCTTCGATATATCGCAGACGGATGGGGAACCGATTCCATCGTTGGAAGTGAACGAACTGACGGCCAGCGTCAAAGACTATGCGCTGCTTACGGCGGCAATCGAGCAGGTATCGCCTGTGCCGATGCGGTTTGATGAAATCGAAGGGGAAGCCAAAGGATATTACAGTGATGCAGACAAAGAAATCTGCATTCAGGTCGGCATGGGCGAGAGCCAGACCATAAAAACGATGATCCACGAGGTTGCTCATGCGATGCTACATAACAGCGATTTCATGAAGCAGCGCGGCGAGGAAAAAGACCGGCTTACAAAGGAAACCGAAGCCGAAAGCATTGCATTTACGGTCTGCTCGGCTCTGGGCATTGACACATCCGATTACTCATTTCCGTATGTGGCAAGCTGGGCCAGCGGCAAGGAAATGAAGGAACTGAAAGATTCGATGGATATGATTCGATTGACCGCAGCCGACTTTCTGGAAAAGCTGGAAGCAGCAGTCGCGGAAAGGAGCACAGAGCGCATGACCGCGATGCAGTATGCGGAAAAGTTGATTGCAGACAGGGAGCAGGAGAAGACGATTTTCGATGATGAGCAGCGAAACCTCATCGTGAATTTTGCCTTCAAGCTGGATGACCGGGCTGCAACGGAAGAATTGGTGAACGGTATTGCAGCGGCACTGGCCGAGGATGACAAAGAAGAAGTCAACCGCTTGATGTACGATGCGCAGGAGAAAATCGAAAATCTCCCGGATGGGATGATTGGACTTTCCGAAATGCACGACTATGGCTATCTGAAAGATGATGTGCTGCCGCTGACGAAAAGAAGGTGCGCGGGAATGGCATCGACTGGGTGAGAGGATTTATCCGCTGTTCCGTGATGGCACGGCAGGTGATTATGTAAGCCAAGAGGAAATCGAGCAGCACGATGGCATTTTCGGCATTAAGGCTGACGCATGGGATGCGATTCTATTGGAGCAACGGGAAGATTATACTGAGGACGAGTACGCGCGTCCAGACTTTAAGCTGACAATAATAAACCGTGAAAAGGCTCTACGGCTGTATGACGAGGGAAAGCAGATATATCTCGTCCGCATCAGCCCATGGCCGATTCTTGTCACAGCCACGAGAGGAAATTGAGCGCGGAAGTGATACTTCCAGATTGCTAAGGAAGATTTGGAAAAGGACAAGCAGAAAACAATGGAAAACGGCGAGAAAGCACCCGTTGAAAAGCTGGCAGTAGACCTTGACGATTTCGCCTTTGACTTCGATTTCTACCACTATAGGGACAGCGTAGAGGATCGGGAGCAGGCAGTTGAAGCACTGAAAGAACAGATTCAGGCTGGGGATGTTCAGCTGATCCGGGAATGGCTGCAAGTTGCAGTGGAGGAATCAGAGGGAGAGTCCGCAGAAAAGGCGGCAGAACTGATAACTCGTATGGAAGCAGTAGTTAAGGAGCAGAAGCTGCTTTCCGGCAGTGAAAAGCAGTTTGGCATCTACCAGATCACCGCCCGTGACCCGGAACACGACTACCGCTTTATGAATCTGGATTTTGTAAAGCGGCATGGGATGGAAGTAAACTGTGCAGACTATGAACTGGTCTATACCGAGCCTCTTACGGAAAAAAGATACACTTGATGGTATTTATGAACGGTTCAATATCCAGCGCCCGGCAGATCTTTACAGGGCATTCGCTGTCGGTCAGTGATGTGGTGGTACTCAATGATGGCAGTACGGTCAAAGCCTACTATGTGGACAGTATTGGATTTGCTGAGTTGCCGGAATTTTTTCAAGGAAAGGAATATAGATTTGCAGAAAGAGAACCTTCTGAACGAGGAATTGCAGGAAATCGAAATATTTGATAAGCCTGGTCTTTTCAGCAATGGCCGACTGCGGGATGAAGATGTGCCGGATGGATTGTACCGCTATGACCTGCGCGGTTCGGACTACGACCCAGGCCAGCCCATTACAGTGGAGAAAACTGTGGTGGTGAACCATGCGGCATCTGTCCTGATGGCCGAAGAACTTGACCTTGGCGCGGACGGGCGGCTGGAACTTGGCGAGGAAGGACTGAACTTCACAGGCGCAGAGTTGACCGTGCGAGAGTTCATGGAGGAACAGCAGCAGAAAAACAATGCACTGATCCACAGCGATTCCTACCATATCGCAGTGGAGGGGCATATCGGCACATGGTACGCTATTGATGAAACGGAAATTGGTGGCGAGAAGTTCTTCCTGCTGGAGCATGAGGAACACGGCGATATGGCGGCTTGCGTTGCGGTCAACGAGCAGGGCAAACTGGTGGCAGAAGATTTGTGGAACGGCTTCGATGAAGATTTTCAGGAGGCCGTGAAGAAATACTTCTCTGGAAAATGGAATATGCCGAAAAAAGAAGATGTGGTATCGGAGATTATTGAAAAGTCTGCGCCTGTGCTGGACAACAGCGCGCAGGACTATTCGGATGTGCCTGTCTACTATGAGCCGTTCAGCTATGCCAAAGAAAATGACGAGGTGGATTTATACCGCACATCCTATCGGCTGAACTGCGAGTGCAAGCAGGCAATCCAAGAAGCGATTGCGGATAATTATGATGGGATGTACCTTGGCGATGGTGCAGTTGATCAGGTGGTGAAGCAGTATGGCATGGAGCGTGTGGGGTACATTCTTGCGAACACCTTGCGTCATAAAAGTTACGATGGCCGCTTTTCTCCCGGCAATAAGGAATGGGCAGAGCAGGTCAGCACCCCGGAGCATAATGCAGACCGCATGACCTTCCGCACAGACTGGGTGGTTGACAGCCACCCGGCTATTCTGGATGGCTTTGTAACGATGTTCCGGGAAGAACTGGATGCGCAGAAAGAACAGGAACAGCCTTTCGTAAAGCAGTTCTATGTGGTCGAGAATTTGCAGGACGCACCTTTGAAAATTGAGCGGTTTGGAAATCTCGACGATGCAATGTCGCAGTATCAAGCACTTCCAAACCATTACATGAAAGCCTTGGGGGTGGGAAGAATCCTGATCCGCTGCCGGGTTCACTGGATGTTTTACAGTGCAGGAACGGCATTGATACCATTGTGGAGGACTACAAAACGGTTCCGGGCTGGAATAACCCGTATATCCAGAATCACATTGTGCAACCGTTGCAGGGGGCGTTGGCTGCGCAGGATGTGGAACTGGCCTACGAATTGCCGGATGCCTATTTCCATATCCAGACCTGTGACGATGGTTATGACTATGCCTTATATAATAAGGACTTCACGGAGCGGGATGGCGGTATCCTCGAAATGGATGGAGATGAGCCTGTGCAGGAGGCTATGACGGAGCTGCTGGCAGAGTTCGGCTGCGATGTGGCAGAGGGTAAAGTCATGGACGCGGCAGAACTGCGGGAACAGGCCGATATGGTGGTGGAACAGCAGGCAGAAGTTTTGAAAGAAAAGCTCGCTGCAGAAAGACCTGCGCCGGAAGAAACGCTCAGCTTTTATGTCGCGGAGTGTTTGGAGTTTACGTTTGCAGGAGAGTTCCACGACCATCTGACTATGAAAGAAGCATTGGAAGCCTACGACAAGATTCCGTCTGAACGGATGAACGCCGACAAGTGCATTGGATTCTGCATCGAGGAAGATGGAGGCTTTGTTGGAATGTATGAGCTGGTCGTGAACGACAAAGTGCAGCGTGAGAACATCAACTCCATCAACTACTTCAGGGATGATAAGTTGGTGCAGCAGGCGATCTCTGATATGGAAAAGCTGATGGCGGCACGACAGCAGAGTAAGGAGCAGGAACGCAGCAACACGAAAAAGTCTGTTCTGGATGCCCTGTGCAGTTTGAAAGCCAAAAAACAGGAGCAGCCTGCACAGGAACAGGATAAGCCGAAGAAAGCGAAAAAAACGAAAGGAATGGAGTTATGAGCAATGTGCGCTTTGATGAACTGGAATTGATGTTGATGGCGATGTTTGAGCAGCCGACACTCAAAGATACGATTCAGGTGTTGACAGAGGTTCAGCCGCTTGTGGCAGAGGATGCAGAGATGGCTGCACTGGTTCAGCAGACCATCCCGAAGATGCAGCAGTTGAACCCGGCGCATTGGCGGCAGGTGGTCGGTGCTGGATCGGCTGCATATCAAGCAGGCTGAACGGCGGCAAAAAGACAATGCGCCGCAGCAGGAACAGGAAAGAAGCCGAAAAAGTTAAAATACCGTAATCATCGTTGAGATGGCTTCCCTAAAAAGGAGGCCATCTTTTTTGCGTAGAGCCAAAATGTAAAAAACTTTTTACATTACGATTGATTTCCGAAGCTGATGGTATATAATAATAGCAGAAGGAGAGATGAAAAAATGCGTTTTGATGAACTTTTTGAAATGAGAAAACTGACAGGAACAAAATTAAAGGACTATATTCGCAGCAATGGATTCTCAAAGGTATCGTTCTGCAAGAAAACAGAGATTTCTCGCCCTACTTTAGATAAGATTTTGAATGGCGAGATAGATAGCAAAAAAGTACATTCGATAAGCACTTGAACAAGATTCTTACCAGTTTGAGCATTGACCCGGATACTTTGATGGGATTTTCACCGAGAATGCAAAGTGTAGATGCTGTGTTCTCAGAGAATGCGCCGATTGATTATCAGGTGAATGATAAGGCAAAGATGGAGGACGATCTGTTGCAGGATATTCTAAACCTTTGCAGTGTTTATTATTAAAGGCGGAAAGCTATGAGTGAGCGAATTACAGCAGCCAACTTAGATGAAGTTATCAAAAGGAACGAAGTCATTGAGGAACAGATGAAGCAGAGTGCTTCGCTTATCTGGTCAAAATACAATCCGATGCAGATAAATTCTCCGATACAGTTGGCGTTACAGATTTTAAGACCGTATGGTTTGATACAACTGCCGATTGATAATCACTATTTAAGCGGAGCAATTTTTGTTCGGGATGGAAAACGAATCCCCTTGATAAATACGGCACTTCCGCGAGCAAATCAGTATTTTACTGCGTGGCATGAAATTTATCATCTATTGTTTGATGAAGTTTCTTTTGACCATTTGATTGAATCCGAAATCCTGATGGAAGAACGAAAAGCAGAATACTTTGCTGCGCTTATGCTTCTGGGAAACCTTATGCCGTATTTTGAGGGCTTAAAGGATATGGAGTTCCAAGCAAAAGCGTTTCAGTGCATGAATGCTTTCCAATCTCCCTACAAGGCGGTGCTGATCTCTCTGTATGAGAGTGCAGTAAAGAATGGGAACACGGCTATTGCGGAAGAAGTTAAGGAAAACTTTGATGTGTAGGTTGAAGATATTGCACAGAGATTCCGCGATTTGGGATTGGATGATTCCCTTGTACAGCCTTCGTATGTAGTAAATGTAAGTCCGTTGCTGGAGAAAATCAATAAGACGATTCGCAATGAGCCGGAAGTGGAATACCATAAAGACAATGAAGCATTTCTGAAAACGGTTTTAAGTGAATTTAAAATGCTGACGGGAGAGGCCGATGCTTAATATACCAGAGTATAAAGAATATGGTGGGGAAACCAAAATAGCACTTATGGATAACTCATCACTGGCATTTATGCACATTCCTTGAAAAAGAAGATGTGGCCTATCTTGTTCAATTGAAAAGAGTTGAGTTGAGCCAGAGAAGTTATCCGTCTGATAGAATCCTCAGCGTATACGATTTGATTCTGATACCAAAGTGGGTAATGGAAGAAATTGAGGATTCTACATACAGAAGCACTGCTGTACCTATGTTGAACAGCTTCAAGCACAATGGGGTATCCTATTCGTTGGATTGATGAAACAAAGTACGGCACTTTTGTCAATTTTGAAGATGTGAACCTGTACTACATCGTTGAAGCTGCTGTGTCGCGTGTGTCAGAGTTGATGCGCTTTCTTCGTAGGAAAGTGAAAACCGAAGATCTGATTGACTTGCCTTCCGCAGAAGAATGGATGAATCAGCTGTATGATGAATGGCCGATCTATGGAAGAACGCTGTCAACGGGTCGCACTCTTAAAAAGAATGCGGGAGAAATCTCGTTGACGATCCTTGCTGAAATATTCGCGTGGTATCACGATGAAGTGGACGGCCTGACAATCTATACGCAGGATACCGGATGCGCATAAGTTCCAAACGATGCAGAGCGTATCTTAACGGAAAATTCTGAATTTACTCCTGCACTGGATTCTCCAATTTCGGTGGCCTTTAAGTCAAATGACTTTATTTTGTGTCAGATGTATCGTGAAGGAGCCTTGACTCTGGATGCGGTGCGGCAGCTTCGCCGCGATGATAGAAAATTGACTTATACACGACAGCAAGCAGATAAGTCGATTATTTGCCGCAAAGAAGTTATAACGAAAGAGCAGTTCATTGATTTGATTCAGGATGCGACAGTTCAAATCCTGTTCTAAGAGCAATATGGTAGAAAAGGGTCAGCCCTAGTCTTTCGCAGGAAAGACCAGGGCTGGCTTTTTTTTTATAGAAAGTGTTCGTTCTTTCGGGATTGCTGCTGTTCGTGCCGTGCTTCTCGTTCTGTTTCTAGAATACTATCTACATTAGTACATACAGTTTGGAGTTCTTTGTGGTAATCTCTGAAATAGTGGTAAGTATCATACTGAGCGTCTTTCTGAATGGTCTGCAAGTCAACCACAAGGCGCAGGTCGGACTTAATGAACAAAATAGCCATAGGATCATCTGCTGTCCAATGAGGATTGTTCCGTTCTTTGTTCCGCGCATTTTCTGCAAAAATGTGTAGTAGCCTGTCGCGGTCATAATTAGAACCGAGAGCGCGGGCAGAAATAAATTTCTGTCGGTCAGCAGGAAGATAGCTGAATCGTCCACGATGGTCTTTTACCAAAATTCCGTATTCCGCTTTCAGCAGTCTTTGAAATTCCTCAAAAGATGTGGCACGTTCCGCAATGTCAGAAATGGCATTGCGGATTTTTTCTTTGTTTGTTTCAAAGGTAGTGTGCATGGGGGTGATGCCCTCGATCATAAGCTCCATGTTGGCAATGTCCAGATTTTGCTGACCGCGCTGTTTGGCGTAATACTCCTGCGGTGAAATTCTGTCAGGGGCAGGGGAGAGCAGATCGACCTGATACAGCCCTTCGCGCTGGCAAATATCCATCAAGGATTTTTGAAGGTGCTTCAAATAGTCTTTGGTAAGGTGATGCTTGTAGCCAGCCTTGCAGTCGATAGGCCGCTCTGTGAATGGCTGCGGGGCAACATCAAATTTGCGCAGGCTGTTGATTATGATATGGGTGTGAATGTTGCCTGTGCCATTTTTACCATCGGTGTGGGTACAGACCAAAGCCTGATGCCCCGGAAAATTGGCTTTTGCATATTCCATGCCGATGGCCTGCGCCCACTCACCAGTCAGGTTGTGGTCAGTGTTGTCTTTCGGATCATGGCTGATAATGTAGTGGTGACTTTTGATTTCATCGTAAGTGCTGTTCTTATGGTACTGCTGGTTTAACAGTTCACATTCAAGGTCGAAGGTTTCGGGATGGCAGTTCAAACCGTCAAGATAAAATTCTTCCCGAAGCAGCATATTCCCACTTTCATCCAGAACGGGAACCAGATGAAACTCATCATGCTGGTATTTCAGATAGTCGATGGCACTCCCGTAATTGGCATTTTTACTTGCGATGTGCTTTAGAATTGCCACGATATACCCCTCCAAGCTGAACGATTTCCTGCCGCAGTTCACGGATTTCTGCAATGCACTTTTTCAGTTTTTCCAACATTCCGCGCGAAGCCAGACCACCGCCGTGGAAATAGCGGGCAATCTGATTGAGGTTGTTTCCGATGCCTGCGGCCTGAGCAGTCAAATTCTGAATTTCGCCCAGATCGGCAACAATGTTGTAGTTGACAGTCACTTTTTCAGATAGAGCCTGCTTGCGCACAAAAGTGGAGATGGGATAACCGGCATCTTTTGCATATCCGGCCACCAGTTCATATTCAATGCTGCTGAAACGAACCATTACATTGCTTGTGCGTCTGATACTTTCTGCCTTTTTGGGTCGTGCCATAGTGTGATCCTCCTGCGATTTTATAGTTGCGAAGCAACTCCCGATAAGCCGTAGGCGTTCGGCTGCGAACACATTTATGTGGAGCCAGATAGCCAAAATCCAAGATTTTTTGTGCGTACCGTGGGAATGGGGAACGGAATCCCCATCAAGATTGCCGGGAACGAAAAATCACGAAAGTGAGTTTTGAGTTACCATAGGCGAATCTTGCTCTAAGACAGAAAAACCATCAAAAAAGCTGCTTCTATAAATATGAATCCGAAGCCCCGATGCAGGATACACTTTTCAAAAATTTCCTGTAATTTTTTCAAACACTGTATCCCCCAATGCCTTTTTTCATATTAGTAAAGGGGGATTGATTTCCATGAAGCAGAAAGAACCCCAGGAGCATACGGAGCCTAAGCATCACAGAAAAGCCGTCATCAAGGGAATTACCGTGTATGAATCATTTCGATCAGAAGGCAGTGAACTGTGGGACTGTCTCTTGCAGAGCATGGGGAAACACTGAAAAAAAATTTTTTAAAATTGTGCGCTACAGCTTGATTTTTGTGCAGCAGCTTGGTAAAATACAGACGGGTTAAGTGAATAGTGCAATCAAAAGCCATTAACTTTCTGGATTTTACCATGCGAACTGCGTGGAGACGGGAGGTTTAATGGCTTTGTTTTTTTATAAGGAAAAGAATAAGGACATACGAGCAGCAGCCTATCTGAGATTGTCCATCGAGGATGGTGACAAGGCCGAGAGCAACAGCATCGGCAATCAGAGAGAACTGATTCGGGATTTTGCTGCAGAACGGCCAGAATTGCATTTGGTCGAAGAGTACGCTGATGATGGCTACACGGGAACCAACTTTGAGCGTCCGGGCTTTAAGCGGATGATGGAGGATATTAATGGATGTGAAACGAAAAAGAAGGTCAGTTCATTGGCAGCTTTGCAGGATACGGGTATCGCAAAGATCCCAAGGACAAAAATCATCTGGTTATAGATGAATACGCTGCGGGCATCGTGCAGGAAATATTCAAGCAGAAATTGAACGGAATGAGTTCACAGCGCATTGCCAGCCACCTGAACGAACTGGGTGTCCTGCCGCCGAACGAGTATAAAGAGAGCCAATGGATTCAACTATACCTGTGGTTTTCAGGCTGGGCTGAATCAAAAGTGGACAGTGGTTTCCGTCAATCGTATTTTGAAAAATGAATCCTATACGGGAACATTGATTCAGGGTAAACGCAGGAAAATCAATTATAAAGTAAAAAGAGCCATGATGTTGGAAGTGAAAACTGGATTCGGGTGGAGGATGCGCATGATGCCATTATCAGCAAAGGCGAGTTCCAGCAAGTACAACAGTTGTTGGAACTGGACACTCGTACCGCACCATCGCAGACAACAGTTTACCAATCGCCAGAATCACTTTGAAGAATACATTGACCCATCGACAGGCTAAATATGGTTATGCGCTGTCGGAAGATCGCAGAAGCCTTGTTCTTAATCCTGAAAGCGCACAGGTTGTAAAGCTGATTTTTCAGATGTATCTGGAAGATATGAAAATCCCGGAAATCGCAAGAGCATTGGATGTACAGGGCGTTCAAACACCGCAAGTCCAGATGGCAAAGAAAAAAAGATCAAGAACAAAAAATAAGTGGCAGGATTCAACAATTCGCTCGATTTTGAAAAATCCACTCTATATCGGAAAGTGTACGCTGACACTGGCAAAGGCAAAGCGAGAATTGGAGGTTCCGGCGATTGTTTCAAAGACGGAATTTCAGAAAGCCCAGAAAAAGTTGGAATCTACGAGGTTGCCTTCGAGAAAAAAGGCTCGAAAAAAACCAAATCTGCTCTTCAAAAAAATCTATGACAAGGAAAGTGGAAAAGGTCTGCTGTGCAGAACATCAGAAGATGAAAGCCATCAAATCTATTCGTTTGACAAGGGGTATAGATGCTTCTCTGGAAAAGCCCCTTTCATCGAAAGCGAGAAAATCTTTCGAGAGATTCTTTCAGCTTTGGAAAAAGAAAAAATGCAAGCTGCGCATATTGATAGGGTGCTGGACTTGAATCCTGAGAAAGTCAAGCAGTGCATGGATGCTGGACTGTTGCAGTACAGAAAAAGAGCAAATGAGATCGTTGCTCGCTTGATGGCCAAGGACGATGAACGAACAGCGGTTTATCGGGAATACGAGCAGGAATCAATTTCACTAGAACAGGTAGAGGAGTATGAACATCAGTATCAGGTGGCGGTCCAGAAGCAGGAAGCGGCTTTTAAAAAAGTAATGCTGGCTGTTAATGACATAGAAAAAGCATTTAGCCATGGGAATCCCTGGTTGATGAAGTTCCGAGCGATTTCAATTCCTGAAAAATTGGAGCGCACACATCTTAAAGAATGGCTTGACCATGTATGGATCGTAGATTTTGAACAGGTAGAAGTGATCCTACAAGAAAGTGAGTGGAAGAGATTCTTCCCGGAAGAATGGCTGAACAACGGAGAGGAAGATTGTAATGGCAAGAAAGAGTAGAAAGAATCTGATGCCGCAGGCCGCTGCGCAGGAGGCCGTACAGCAAAACGAAAAAGAACTTCTGCGCACGGCAGCGTATGCGCGGCTGTCGGTTGAGAACGGCGGGCATGAAACAGAAGATTCCCTGCACACACAGATTTTGCAAATTCATAATTATATCAGGGAAAACCCGGAACTGACGCTGACCGATACCTATGCAGACAATGGTTTTACGGGAACACGTTTTGACCGACCAGAATTTGAGCGTATGATGCAGGATGTACGGACAGGCAAAATTCAGTGCATCGTAGTGAAGGACTTATCTCGATTTGGTCGTGACTATATCGAAACGGGAAGCTATCTGGAAACTATTTTCCCGATGCTCCATGTTCGTTTTATCGCCATCAACGATGATTTTGACAACATCCGGCAGTCGGATGTGGATAGTCTTGCGGTTCCCATCAAGAACATGGTAAACAGCTTGTACGCGAAGGACATTTCAAAGAAAATCAGCCTTAGTTACCAGATGCGCCGCGAGAAGGGAATCCCTACATCGTGGTGTACACCGTATGGCTATCAGTTGAACCAACAGGGAAATAAGCTTGAAGCGACTGAGGATGCGAAGTGGGTCAAACTGATCTATCAATGGTATCTTGCAGGAGTGAGTACAAACGAAATTGCCCGCAGGTTGGAATTTTTAGAAGTAGCAAGGCCGAACGAACGGCTGAATCGCAAATTACATGAGGGAGATGACCCTACCTATAATAAATGGCACCCCAGTACGGTTCTTCGTATTTTAAACAGCAGTGCCTATATTGGAGAACTGGTATCTGGGAAAAACGCAAACTGCATCATACAAAGGGATTGGCCTCCATCCAGTGGAAAAGAAGGAATGGCATATTGTTGAAAACGCGCATGAAGCAATCATTCTGAAATCGGATTTTGAAAAAGTGCAGGCACGGCGGGAACAGAATAAGGAAAAACGGGAAATGGCGATGGCTCGTTCCAAGGCAACCAGAGAAAAGTGTTATAACCATCTCTCAGGAATGGTTTACTGTGGCTGTTGCAGACGCAACATGACGTTTGAACGAGAGTGCATGGTACGGTGAAAGAAACGCACTATGGAGTGTTCATTTGCAAAAGAAAGAAGAACACGACTCCCTGCGCCTATCATGCGGTGCCGGAGAAAATGCTGATGATGGTGGCGATGGATCAGATTCATCATCTGGTGTCTACCATGTGTGAAGAAGAAAAGCTGGTAAAAGACATGATGCGCAGCAGCAATCTGGATTCGGCTCGTTCCATCAAAATGAAAGAAAACTCTATCCTGTTTCGGATTCAGGAAGCTGAAGAACGGCGGTTGCGCTTATATGAGGACTATAAAGCTGAAATTCTGGACGAAGATGAATACAGTCAGCTAAAGGAACACTACATAGCAGAAAAGCAGCGGTTGGAACATGAACTGCAAAAGCAGCGTCAACGTGCATTGGAACTGGAAAAAAGAATCAAAATCTGCGATGCGCAGATGGAGCGGATGCGCGGGATTCTGAATCAAAATGAATTTGATGAAGAACTGGTGCATGAACTTATCAAGAGAATCTATGTAGGAATGGACAATTCTGTGGAGGTCGAATTTAAGTGTAGCGACCCATATCAGGAAGTGCTTGCAATCATGTCGGAGGTTCAGAATGAATGATAAAATTGCAATCTATCTCCGCTTATCATTGGCAGACGGAGATTTGAAAAAAAGGCAGCAAGGATGAAAGTAACAGCATTGAGAACCAACGGATGCTGCTCCACGATTACATTGGGAAGCAGGAAGATTTGTTTGGCGAGATTGTAGAATATGTAGATGATGGCTATACTGGAACAAATTTTAATCGTCCGGCTTTTCAGAAAATGATCGTGGATTTGAAGCAGGGTGATATAAAAGTCATCATGGTAAAGGATTTATCCCGCCTTGGTCGTGACTATATCGGTGTTGGCGATTACATTGAACAGATTTTTCCGTTGATGGGAGTTCGGTTTATTGCTGTGAATAATTCCTTTGACAGCATGAAACTGAACAACGGAACACCGGGAATCGAAGTGGCGGTCAGCAATCTGGTGAATAATATGTATAGCCGGGATATTGCGAAAAAGATTCGGGCTGCTCTGGAAACGAACTGGAAGAACGGGAAAGCCACCTGCACGAATGTTCCTTTTGGATATGTGTGGAACAAGAAAGGTGGGCAGCGGTGGGAGATTGACCCGGAGGCAGCACCCTGCGTGAAAAAAGTATTTGAATTAGCATTGTCCGGCCGCAATACAACGCAGATCGCCTACGGCATGAACGAATTAAATCTTCCTACGCCGGGATTGTATGCGAAACGAAAGAATCTGCTGATGGGCAGCAATCCTATTATTGCCCCGGACAGTGAAATGTTATGGACGCGGCAATCGTGTGGAGAATCCTTAGACGGTATGAATACACTGGTGCGTTGGTTATGGGGAGAAGAAAGAAAATTGATGTGAATACTACCTCTGTTCGGACGCTCCCGGAGGATAAGTGGATCATCGCAGAAAACGCTCATGAGGCCATCGTGACAAAAGATGAATACTACCAGGCACAGAAAGCGATCCGTAACGTGACTCCAATTCAGTATAAGGTAGGTGATGATTTCGTGTTAAAAGGAAAGATTTGCTGCGGAAACTGTAATCGGCAGCTTCGCCACGAAAGGCAGTATGGAGAAATGGTTTTCTATTGCGGCTATAAACGGTCAGCCGGAAAGTTCTCTAAATGCTACGGCGGCTATTACAGAGAATATTCGGTGAACGCAAAAGTGGCTCGTGCGATAAAAACAGTATTCTATGCGCTGGATGTGGTAAATCAGGGAATGCAGGAAAAGCAGTCTATCACGGTGCGCTGCGTGGACATTGAGGACTTGGAAAAGCAAGCAGAAGCCATTCGGGTAGAGCAAATCAAACTATATGAATCGTATGCAGACGGTGTGCTGCGGCGAGATGTGTACATAGAAAAGAAAAAGACCCTTTCGGAAAAACTGGCTGCATTGCAGGATAGCATACGGACAGAAAAGGAAGAACAGGAGTGTGCCGATGAACTGGATGAAGAAATCCGCAACCTGACAAAGCAGGCAAGTCAAAAAACATACATAGGCGGTCTGACCAAGGAATGTGTAGATGCTTTTGTCAGCATGGTTTATCTGTATGACGATCAGACGATGAAAGTTGAGTTTAACTGTGAGGATGTGATTCGGAGAGCATTGGAAAAGTATGGCGCATAACTGCATAGAAACAGCAAGGTGAGCAAAAAGAATGCCCGTCTGGTTGAGAGGATTCGTAAATCTTCTCGATCAGGCGGGCATTTCATTCCGTAGGAATGACTTTGACCGCATAAGCCACAGACAGCACCCCGGTGTAATCCGAAGTGCAGCTGTGTCTTATGCGGGCTTTTTTGTTATATGATCAGCGGGCTACAAAATCAGATTCCCAAACCGTACAGTATTGCTTTCATCTCTCTTACCATCCGAGTGAGAATTTCCTGTTCGATTTTATTGCAGTCCAAGAGAAGACGGTGAATTTCGGAATTTGAGGTTGAAGTCGAGTGCATCAAACTATCTACCAGCAAATCATCAGTCGATACGTCAAGAGCATTGGCAATATCAACCAGTGCATCAAGACTTGGGCGTTTGATAGCGGATTCGATTACGCTAATATGTTTTCGTGTCATGTTAAGCTGCTCTCCAAGGGCCTCTTGCGTGATACCAGCTTGTTTTCGGGCATTTGAAATTCGCTTGCCCAAAGCTTTATAATCAGTAGCCATGTGCTTTTCTCCTTATGATTCCCCGCATAAGGCAGTACAATTATCTCGCATGATGGTAGGTAGAGCAACTCTATATCAAAGGTTCTAAGACCGCAAAGGGACACACTGCTAGCTGCTCTGTGGTCTTAGGCTGTTTTGCTACCTACTGGGTAGCAAAAGGCAACTCATGCTACCTGATGGGTAGCAGTCAAAACGCAACAAATGCTTTATAATAGAGGTGGGAAAAGACTGCGAATAGGAAGGTGAGACGATGGCAGACAAGATAGAAAAAGGAATTCTTACATTATATAGTGATGTACAGGCAACTTCTGTTCGCTGGTTGTGGTATCCATTCATTGCAGTGGGAAAGATAACATTGCTACAAGGCGATCCCGGCGATGGAAAATCAACCATGATGATGAATCTGATTGCGGAACTTTCTAAGGGTGGGAAAACACCGGATGGAAAGCCTGTTGGGATGCCGCAGAGGGTTATCTACCAGTGTTCGGAAGATGGAGTATCAGATACCATTAAACCCAGACTGGAAAGATGCGGCGCAGATTGTAGAAAAGTAGCTTTTATCAATGAAGAAACATACAGTGGTCTAACACTGGATGATGAGCGTATCCGTCAGGCAATCATTGAATTTCGCCCACGGCTTGTAGTTATAGACCCGATTCAGGCGTATTTAGGAAGTGATTCTGACCTCCAGATTGCAGGGAGAGCCAGAAAACTGATGCAGCGTCTCGGAATGTGGGCTTCAGTATATGATTGTGCTATTGTGCTGATTGGTCATCTCAATAAGAAAGAGGGAACGAAAGGTCTGTATCGGAGTCTTGGCAGTATAGATGTGGTGGCGGCAGCGCGAAGCGTTTTGCAGGTGGAGCGTGACCAGAAAGATACAGATATTCGCATTGTCCGGCAGATAAAGAACAGTCTAGCTCCGTCGGATGGAGAAATTCGGTTTTCTATAACAGCAGAGATGGGTTTTCAATGGTTGGAGTGCAAGAGCACATTCGTTTCATCGGAACAACCGAAAGTGCCGGAATTTGAGTCAAAAACAGAAAAGGCAGCATATCTGATAAAAAAGTTGCTTTCTGATGGCGATATGAGTGCAAGAGAAATCTATATGCGTATGAAAGATGAAGGAATCAGCCGTAGAACCGCAGAAAATACGAAGAAAGAACTCGGTATCCGAAGTTATCGGAAGATGCGACAATGGTATTGGAGCATCCATACGGGAGAATGAGGAAAAGTACATGATTACCGGTGAAGTAGAAGCAGTAGACCGTAAGCAAAAAATCAGAGACCGTTATAAGGGCGTGGATATATCAGAATTGGAGGTCATCCCTGCCAAAATCATAGAAGATTTGGAAACGAGTTCTGTGATTCGGCGTGTGGCAGCATATATCCGTGTTTCCACGGATAATGATGAACAGACTTCTTCGTATGAACTTCAGAAAAACTATTATACGGATTATATTCAGGCACAGCCGGGATGGGTATTTGTTGGAATCTATGCGGATGAGGGCATCAGCGGCACATCTCTGGAACACCGAAAAGGGATGCAGCAGTTGATTGAGGACTGCAAGGCAGGCAAGATTGACCTTGTTCTTACAAAATCCATTGCCCGTTTTGCTCGAAATATCGTTGACTGCCTTTCTGTGATTGAACTTCTGAAAAATCTGAATCCGCCTGTGGGTGTGAAATTTGAAGCGGATAATATCTATACGCTGGACAGCAATGGACGCATGATTCTGACGATTCTGGCATCTGTGGCAGAGGAAGAATCGCATTCCAAATCTATCATTATGAACTGGTCGATTGATCGGCGGTTCAGCCGTGGCCTGTTCCTGACCCCTGCATTGCTTGGATACGATAAAGACGAGGAAGGCAACCTTGTAATTAACCCGGAGGAAGCGCAGACAGTAAAGGTGATTTACTACCTGTACCTGAATGGATATTCGCTTACGGAAATTGCAACCCTTTTGATGGAGTATAGCCGTAAGACGAAGCTGGGGCGTGTGGAGTGGAATCCCGGTACACTTGCAGGTGTTCTGGCAAATGAGCGCCATTGTGGTGATGTACTGGCAAGAAAGACCTTTACACCGAACTTTTTGACACATAAATCAAAGAAAAACAATAATGACCGGACACAGTACAGGCAGAAGAATCACCATGAAGCCATTGTTTCCAGAGAAGTTTTCAATGCAGCCAATCATCTGCGGGCATCCCGCAATTATTCAAAGAAAAACAGACCCTTGCCCGTGTTAAGCGTGGTTGAAGATGGGATTTTGCGAGGATATGTGCCTTTTGATAAGGATTGGACAGGTTTTTCGGCAGAAGAATACAGGGAAGCCTCTGAAAGCGTGATGAAAGAACCGGATGTCACTGTTGCTGCGGATGTGAAAAAGCGTCTTGATCTGACGGGCTATGAAATAGTCAGGGTACAGTATTTTTCTACTATGCAGAATCCGGCTATGACGATTTCTAATGGACGATTGCGCTTTAACACCGCTTGCTTGAAAAAGTTTGAAAATGTTGAATATGTGGAGCTGCTGCTAAATTCTGTTGAACGCTGCATTGCCATTCGCCCCTGTGACAAGAATAATCCAAACGCGATCCGTTGGGGCAGACTGAAAGAGGGACGTTGGTGTGCAAGCACTTTGGGCTGTCGTGGACTTGCAAAGACTTTATTTGACATCATGGAATGGGATGAGGATTTGCGTTATCGGTTTCGTGGTCAGTTTTTGGAACAGGGCGATAACAAAATGATGCTGTTCGCATTTGATGAGCCTGAAATGATTAAGGTGGAAGAAATCGTTCTGCCTCCAAAGGAAAACACCGAAGAAGATGAGGGCGAAACGGTCAAAAAGAAGATTTACATTTTTCCACCAGAGTGGGCTGGAACATTTGGACAGCCGATTACAAGTATAGCACAGGTGGGTATCTTACGGCAGGAGCATTATGCCGGAAACTGGGATGTATTTCGTCCTGCGACGGAGATAGAGGAAATGAACATATTTACGGCAGAAAGTCTAAATGAGTTGCTCCGTGAAGCGGAGAAGATAATGGAAGGATGGACTGATTATAGATGAATGAAGAAAACACAACAATCATGCCGCCAGAGAAGCAGATTGTGCAGGATGATAGAGACGCACGGGCGGAAGAACTGGAAAGTGCCTTTTCGTATGATGGCTACCAGGTCGTGCGAAAGGAATTGTTTGCCCATCTGCGTGACCCGGCAATCGTGATTCGTAAAGATAGTATCACATTCAATACAGCCTGTATCACAGGGCTGGAGGATGTGGTCTACGTTCATGTCATGTTCAACAATGATTTGAAGCGTATCGTTGTTCGTGGGTGTGATGAAAATGACAAGGACGCTCTGCGTTGGTGCGTGGCAAAACCGGATAAGCGCAAAAGCCGGAAGATGTCCTGCAAGCCATTTGCGACTTTAGTTTATCAGAAAATGGGATGGGACAGCGAGTGCCGATATAAAATGCTAGGGTACAGGATTACCTTTGAGGGTGAAACTTTGTATGTTTTTGATCTTCTTGTGCCAGAAATTTTCCATGAGGGACAGAGGAAAAAAGAACGCAGTCGATTCGCAGGATAATGCTGCGTCAACAAAACCTGTGAACAGCCGAAAGGGATTTTACCTGGATGATATTGTGGGAACTTTTGGTGTGCCTGTGGAAGAACACCGGAAAGAATCTGAAGTCCAGCAAATGGATGGGTATGTGTCAATGGGGATTCTGACAGGAAAGATTGCTCCTGAAGCTGGAAAGGACTAATTGACAGGTTGTACAAGGGGAGGGTCTGTCCATTTGCGGGAGGTGAGCAGTATGCAAGAAAACAGAACAGAAAACGGAGCAACAGGCAGGACTTGGCATGAGTTTCTGCGAGGAAGAGGGACGAATCACGGTCTTCAGAAAAACGCTGGAAGCGTTAGAATGGCCGTCACACTATCGGTTTCTGTATAATCGTAAAATGAAACAGATAGCTGTACAGGCGTGTGGAGCAGAAGAATCAGGAGCGCATCGTGTGGGAAAACCAGACGAATCTAATAGCGATGAAATCAAGTGTATGGCATTGGTTCGCATGATTTACGGGGATTCTGGGTGGGACAAGAAAATGTCCTATCGGCTGATCGGAAGAGCTTTTCCACAGCAGCGGCTTGTTTCGTTTAAGATAACGGATGCGATGCAGATAGAAAACGGGAGAGTGCTGACTGAAAATGTGAATCTCACATTAGTGGGTTCTGAAATAATTAGTTGCCTATGATATAACAGTGGCGAAGAATGCAATAATATGGACAACTCCGTGCAAGGAAAGTTTACAGTTGGTCGCTTGATGCGGGCGGTGAATTATGGTAAGATGGAAGCATAATAGGAGAGTTTACGCTCTTGTTGAATCTACTGCGAGGAAGTGAATGCCGATGGAAAAACAAGGCACGGTGGAAAATCAGCTTGCCCACACGATAGATCAGACAGAGTATGATTCGAGGTATGACAGAACAGCGAAAAAGCTGTTGGCAAACAAACAGATTCTGGCACAGATCATGAAAGGCTGTGTGAATGAATACAGCGATTGCACCGTAGATGATATTGTTGAGAAATACATCGAGGGAACCCCGGAGGTTGGCTCTGTTGGTGTTCATGTCGATGATACGAACAGACTCAAAAAGTCAACAGATGTAATCAAGGGTAGTAACAACGAGGACTCTACGCTGACCGAGGGAACATTGTTCTACGATGTTCGCTTTGACGCAATCGCACCGAAATCTGCGGACAGTGCAGAACAGGAAGAAGTCATTCGTCTGATTATCAATGTGGAAGCACAGACAAAATTCAAGCCGGGATACCCATTGACGAAACGGGCAATCTATTATTGTAGCAGAATGATTTCTGCACAGCACGGCCCGATTTTTACAAAATCCGAATACGGGAAAATTCGTAAGGTCTATTCGATTTGGATTTGTACCCAGCCGTCAGATGGTTTTGAAAACACGCTTACCCGGTACTCCATTAAACCGGAACAGTTGATTGGAGAAGTGCAGGAAGAAACCGAAAACTACGATTTGATGAGTGTTGTAATGATTTGTTTAGGCAAGCCAGGGACGGAGAATCACAAAGGAATCCTGAAATTCATGGAAGTGCTGTTATCTTCCACAAGGTCGAGTTCGGAGAAGAAGATTCTGAAAGAAGAGTTTGGCATTGCAATGAGCGAAGAACTGGAAAGAGAGGTGCTTGAAGTGTGCAATCTTAGTCAAGGCGTAAGAGCCGAAGGCCGTGAAGAAGGCCGTCAGGAAGGCAGAATCGAAGGCATCGGAATTGGCGAGATTCGGATGCTGGTTCAGCTTGTTCGAGAGGGTGATTTACCGCTGGAGCGTGCTGCGGCAAAAGCAAAGATGACAGTTGAGCAGTTTAAGGAAACAATGGAGAACACCCCATTACAGGCAGTGTGAAAACAAAATAGCATAAGATAACGGATAGCCCTACAAGGCTCTGATGATTCAAAGAATTGTCAGAAAAGCCTTGTGGGGCTTATTTTTTTGCTTTTTTTGAGAAATTTTTTGTCCCTATCTTGACATCATCGCAGCACTTTATAGTGCATTTGGAAGATACGACGTGGTGCATATCCATGCAGAAGGCCCTGCCTTTTTCTGTTGGATACCAAAACTTTTTGGCAAGCGTGTAATCAGCACTATTCACGGGGAGTGTGAAATAATATGGACAACCAGAGAAAAGCCTGATTTCATGACCGGGATTGCAGAAACGGAAAACTGGAATTTGCAGGATATTTACACAGGCTGCGTACGAAGGAAAAAATCGGGTACTTCACTGCGGAAAAACGGATGCGTTTAAGCGAATGATGCGAGATGCCAAAGACCAGAAGATGGATTTGATTATCTGTGCCAGCATTTCGCGGTTTTGCGCGGAACTTTTCGGATTGTATGACAGAAAGAAGATCGCAGCATTGAAAACCATGCAAATCCTTTGCATCCCGCATCCCATCGGTGTGTACTTTGAAACCGAAAATATCTACACGCTGAATCCAAGCAGTCAATACAGTCTTGACATTCAGGCTCTTTGGCAGACTGGGAATCGGGCAATAAGAGCCGCCGCATGATCCTTTCGTATGACCAGCGCATTATGACAGGCCAGTACCCGGTGGCCGACCTGATGGGGTATCGGCATACGAAGGATGGACAGCTGGTGGTTGAGCCGGAAGAAGCAAAGACGGTACGTTTTATCTTTCTGGCATTTATTCAGGGCTATGATTACGAACAGATTGCAATGATCCTGACGCAGAAGAAGCGTAGCACCCTGCGTGGCAAGCAGGAGTGGAATGGCATGATGGTGGCTAACATCATGAAAAATGAACGCCGCTGGGGTGATCTGGAAGCCCGGAAGAGCATCGTGGTGGACTACAAGCTGGGCAAGGTTACAAAGAATAATGGGAATCGCTGCTCTGCCTATGTCCCGGAGCATCACGAAGCGATTGTTTCACCGGGAGATTGCACGGGCTGCACATCTTGTGGCATCCAGCAGCAAAAAGTGCGGTGTGCAGGATATTGTGGTAATCCGGCAGGGAGCATTGAAAGGATTTGTGGGCATCCATCCGAACTGGAGTGGCATCAGTGTTGATAGTATTCACAGTCTTTGTCTGAGGGCCTATCTTCCGGAAGAGGTGGCGAAACTGAATGATATAGCAGAGATGAGGGCTGGAACAAAGCTGGAAAAGCCCCTTCGATCGGAATATCTGACGATTTCAGGCACTTGCTTTATCAATCAAAGCAGCCCGGTCATAACAATCTCAAAAAATGGAATCCGTTTCAGCAAGGCCTGCCATACCCGCTTGGACGACTGCGAGTATGTGGAACTGCTCTATCATCCGATTCTGCAGGTCGTGATCCTGCGAAAAAGTAATCGTGATGCTTCAACAGCGATACATTGGGAAAATAAGGATAAGATTTGCAGCAGCTTTTTCATCCAAGGCATTTTCAGGGGTGATATTTGAAGCAATGAACTGGAAGTGGAGTTGTCGTTACCAGTGTCGTGGTATCTGCCGTGGAGAGGAAAATGCAAAGTTCCTAATTTTTGAATTGGATGAGTCCCGGATTTTGATTAGAAAAAATCAGTATGAACAGATTGAGGATCGTTCGATGAATCTGAAATGTCGGCTGTATCGGAGCAAGTGGGTTCAGAGCATTACAGTTAGTGATGTGATGGAATCCGGCCAAGTCGTAGAAAACCCCATGATTGGTGCAATTCCAAGCAGAAATGAAGTTCAACGTGAACTGGATGACCTTTTAATGTCGATGTAGGAGGATTTGTAGAAATGGAAGAAAAAGGTAGGGAGCAGGAACTGAGCGTTCGGGAAATCTCCTTGATTCGTGAGTTGACGCAGATACGAAAAGAACATAAAAGAGAACTGGAGTACGAAAAATTTGATGGTTATGAGCTGCCGCCGCGTACACAATTTTCCATGCTGAATAAGCCAGCAGTGAGCATAAAGTATGGCGTTATGAAATTTAATATGGCCTGCATTCGGCTTTTTGAAGGAATCAAGTATGTCCTTCCGATTTTGCACCCCAATAAGAAGCGGCTTGCGTTGATTATGTGCCCGGAAGAGGACAGTGCATCTGTTGAATGGGCACGACAGAAGGACGAAAACTGGGTGAATAAGGATATTACCTCTTTGGAATTTGTGGAAAATATCTTCAGGCTCATGAACTGGAATCGGGAATGCCGTTATAAAGTGCTTGGACGGGTGGCTAATTCAGATCAGGGTCTTTGTATGTTGTTCGATTTGGAAGAAGCAATCATGTTCACCCCGAAGCCACAGGAATATACGGATCCGCTTACTGGTGAAATGAAGAAAAAGCAGATGAAGTTCTTCCCGGATGTCTATAAGGATCGGATCGGGAAATCTTATAATGATTACATCGCTGGTCATCAGATGAACTTATTCGAGGATTTTATCGGGTATCAGGGCTCTGCTGTATTGGATGAGCCTGAACAGAAAACAGATACTATTTCAGTACCGATACTGCAATGTGAAGAATCTGAAAATATACCTTCACCAGATTTGCAGGAACAGCCTGAAAATGTACAACGACCGGGCAGTGAGGTTGTTGAGAGAGGAATGCTGACATGAGTTCTGGACGAATTATGAATCTGCTGGTGACGATTCCGGCAGAAAGCCGAAGAATGAATGTGGGAAAGGATGTTATTCGTGTTCTTGGGAGCCCGACCTATATTTGTGTTTTGCAGAGGAAAGATCGGAAGGCTATTGCAATCACGCCGTGTGCTGCGGAGCATCCCATGTCCTTTAAGGTTCCAGACAGGCTGTTGACCGATGGGCAGTGCCGAATGATGATTAACGGAATACAGTTCATTCAGGCGTTGCTGGAGGCAAATGAACTAGCTGTAGGAAAGGATCATCAGTTTAAGGGGAGATATGAGGCTGAGAAAAACGCAGTTATCATTTCACTTGAAAAAGATGAACGGGAATGGTAGTCAAGGCGGGAAGAATCTTGAATATAGGTATTGCTCTATTGAAATATTATGCTGAATTATGCCGACTTAGATTTAAACCAGAGTGGGCAATATGGACAAATCTATGCAGAAAAGTTTACATCTGTCAGCTTGATATGCAAAGTGTTTTATGGTAAGATGAAAGCACAATAGGGGTAGTATACGCTCCCGTTGAACCTGCTGTAAGGAAGTGAATGCCGATGGAAAATCAGCTTGCTCATGCGATAACGCAGACGGAATATGATTCGAGTTATGATAAGGCTGCCAAGAAGCTGCTTGCCAACAAACAGATTCTGGCACAGATTATGAAGAACTGTGTGAATGAGTACAGTGCCTGTTCCGTAGACGAAATTGCAGAGAAGTATATCGAAGGAACGCCGGAAGTGGGCACGGTTGGCGTTCATGTTGATGATACAAACAGACCCCAAAAAACTTCTGACGTAATTGTCGGAAGCAATAATGAGGATTCTACGCTGACGGAAGGAACCATCAATTATGATGTCCGGTTCGATGCAATCGCACCAACATCAGAGGTTTCTAACCGCGTATCATCGGAAATCGGATTTCAGTCCTTGACCGCCTGCAATATGAAGAAAATCGAAAAGTTTCTTCGAGAACAAAAGCCGGAACTGCTGCATCATCAGAAGTTTTTTGGAGAATGGCACCGCAGAACGTGCCAAAGAATCCGGCACAGAGCAGAATTACAACATGATTGATGGCTGTGTCAACAATAATCCGAAGAAACCGCGTATCATCGGAAATCGGATTTCGGTCCTTGACCGCCTGCACTCAAACTGGAAGAGCGAAAACAGGAAAGTCAGCCCCAACAGCTACAGCAGCAGGAGAGAAGCCGGAAGAATTAAAAATCCGATACAGTGCAGAGTGGTGGTTCCCTCAAAAGGAGCTACCACTCTTGTTTTTGTAACTGAAGCGGAAACAAATTATTATGAGACTCAAAAATAGTTTCCAAATGATTGATATTCTTGGCGAGAGAGCGTATAATATAAGTACAAGAATAGGAGGCGATTATATGCTGGATGTAAATATGATAATTGCAAACAATATTCAGGCTGAACTGAAAAAAAGAAAACAAAAAGCAAGTTGATCTGGCAGAAGGAATTGGAGTCTCAAGCAGACAATGAGCAAAATCATGAATGGTGCAAGAGCAATCAACGCGATTGAACTTCATAAAATTTCTGAATACCTTCATGTGTCGATGGATTCTCTGATGAAGATGCCAGAAAAGCCGATGGACACGAATGTGATTCATGCGTTTATGGGGCGTGTTAAAACTGAGGAAGCAAGAAAGGGAATCCAACTTGCGGATGAACTGTCCGATATGATTCTGTTCCATACTAGGGTGTGCGAGAATGGCAAAAGGATGGAGCAGCCATGGGAGGATAAGTGATGAGCAATGTTCTGGAAGATAGCCTCTTTGTAAGCCAAAACAAGAAATTTGATGAAATCCAATCCATCGTCAGACAGTTCTCGGCAGAGTATGTCGGCAATTCCATTATCAAGGACAATATCTTTGCTGTCATACAGAACTATGCCAGGAAGAAAGAAATCGCGCTGGAACTGCTTCGTTACCCGATCCATGATGATGAATTATGGGCATTGACCTTTTTTGAAGCAGGATACGATTTTTGTATGCGTAAATACAGCACTTCCGCTTTGTAAGCAGTTTTTCGCTGCGGCACATGAACTGTATCATATCTACTGCTATGTGGAAAATGCAGACCAGAGCTACATAAAAAATGGTTCTATGCTGGATTCGGCAACAGGGGATGAAACAGGAAGAACGCAGGAGGACTTGGAAGCGAATGCCTTTGCAGGGCTTCTTCTGATGCCGGATCAACTGCTCCATGAGCAGATTCTGCTGTATGGGCTTGATAAAGATTTGGTTACGGTAGATTCTGTCCTGATGCTTATGGATATGTTTGCTATGCCCTATAAGGCAGTTGTACTGCGTTTGTTCGAAAGCGGGAACATATCTCATCAGCAGGCTGAAAAGCTGCTGGAGGTAGGCTCTGCGGACGTAATGGAAAGAGTATCGCTGACAGGTAAGGCAAAACGTTGGCAGCTCGATGGCAAAGGAACAGAATCTTTTGGCACACTCCTTGAGAAAGTTGAGTATAACAGACAGCATGAGTATCTGACGGAATCCAGAGAAAAAGAAGATGTGGCCTACCTTACTCAACTGAAAAAAGAGTATGGTTTGGATTGAGGGGTGTCAGATCGAAGTGAAAAGATACGCACTGCTGGATACTGACTTCATTTCCAAAACGCACTCTGTTCAAGATGATGGTGGCAATCATTTGATTGATCGGGTCATGGAATTGCCGGAGTATGAGTTCTTTTGTCATGCACAAATCGTAACAGAACTTAATCGGTATAATGCTGATGCGCCAATCTGGTTGAGCGAGAAGATTGGAGCGCAAAAGATAAAAAGCTACACGGATCAGGAAATCCTTGAAAGCCTGTCACTTGTGCGAGGGCCGCTGGCGTGTGCGACTTATACGCAGATGTTAAAATTGGCCTGCGATGCCTTTTCTAAGGATTACTTTTCGGAACATTATCGGGTATTGGAAGAGGCTGATTACACGGTAATATCGAGAGAGGACTATTTGAAAGAGCTTGAACGACTCGATATAGAAGTTGGTAAGAAAAATAATCTTGGGGAAATCAAGTCGTTTGTGTTATTGCAGGTCTTGTCGGTGATGCTTGGTGAGCAGATCTATGTATTCTGCTCCGATGACAAAAATGCTCGGAATGGAGCCACAAATTTTGAAGATGTTCGGTGCATCAGTCTGGTATCGGTATTCTCACGCTTAAAAGAAGAATCAAACTGGACACTTGCCGATGCCGAACCGTACATTGAATCACTCATTGCATTTTATCAGGATCACCACCAGACCACTTTTCGCGTAATGGAAGCATCTGAGGTCAGAAGATTGCAGCGGATACCATGCAGACAGGTACTGCAGGAAATCTTTGACGGAAAATTTATTGAACTGAAAAATGGAATGCTGCGGTATAAGCAGTAAATGAAAACGAATAGCCAGCGTATTGTGTGGAATGAACCACATGATACGCTGGCTATTTTTGCTTTTAGGTGACTTTGAAAGTGGGTTAAAGGATTGCTCATATTTCCGAGTGTGCTGCTGTTCGTGCTGCTGCACTTCTTGTTCTGCGCCGAGGATGCTGTCTACATTGGCACACACGGTCTGGAGTTCTTTGTGATAATCCTTGAAATAACGGTAAGTATCGTATTGGGCGTCCTTCTGAATCGTAAGCTGCTCTTTTTCTGCCCGGAGGTCTTTCATGGTAGGAAACTTCCCATCAGGCGAGTGCTGCTTCAGAATTTGAAGTGCTTCCTCATATTGGGCAAGTTCGTCTGAGTGAGCTTGACGGAAAATCTTCTTATTCGGGGCTTTTAGAAATTCTCCGTAAATGGATTTTGTGGAGAGATACTGACCAAGGTAATGAATCTGCTCGTTTGTTTTTCGCAGCTTGCTTTCAGTGAGCTTTGCATCGCCGCGCGCTTTTGCCATTTTGGTATAGATGGCCTCTGCAGTTTCTGAAAGTTTTTCATAAGAGTCATAGCCGTGTTCCTGCACATAGGCAATCGTCCGGGCCATCTGCTGCAGATTGGAAATCTTGACTTTCTGCGCATAAGCGCGGCTCTGCTGGGCTTTTACACAGGTCTGCAAGTCAACCACAAGGCGCAGATCGGACTTGATGAACAGGATGGCCATAGGATTGTCTACTGCCCAATGAGGATTGTTCCGTTCTTTGCTCCGCGCATTTTCCGCAAAAATGTGTAGCAGCCTATCACGGTCATAATTAGAGCCAAGCGCACGGGCAGAGATATACTTTTGTCGGTCAGCAGGCAGATAGCTGAATCGTCCTCGATGGTCTTTTACGGAAATTCCGTATGCTTGTCGGTGTTTTCCCAATTAGCAAGATTACTGCGGTAGCTGCTCACTGCACCGATAGCAGCTGTAATTGTTGCACGGCGCAAGTACGAAGGATACTTATGGAACATTTTATCGAATTCCTGATATTTGGCTTCACGGTTTTTATTGCCATGAACCAGCTTTTCGATATAGCGCTGCTGTTCCAAGGCTCCGGTAGTTATGCTTTTTACGGCATCCCAGTTCTCGCTGACAACACCAATCAGGTAGGAGAGCGCTTCCTGATATATACGAACCGTATCGATAAGGTTGACACTGCAGTTGACGATTCTGACTTGATAGCTGGATGTAATATTCAAAGCACTCACCTCCTTTACAATAGCGTTGCTTTATAGTATGATTATACCACAAAAATATTTAGTTGTAAAGGATATACTATGTGCAAAAATAGCCTATATAGGACAAATAGACACTCCTGTTACCTACTAGAATACCATTTAGTTGTAGTAACAAAATATCGTCATCCTGTGCTTAAAGGTGCGATAAAAGTCTACCTGCTTGACCAAACAAAAACAATCTTTGATTCATGGCATTGCACTATTAAAGCTGTCAATACCGACTTGGACCATATCCACATTTTGTTTGAGGCCCCACCACAAGTACAACTATCCAAATTGGCTAACAATTATAAAACTGTTACTTCTCGACTTATTCGTAAAAACTTTAGTGAGCAACTCAAACAGTATTATTGGAAGCCATATTTTTGGAGCGATAGTTACTTTGTGTGTAGCGTTTCGGACAGAACAGAATCGGCTGTAAAATCCTATATTGACTCCCAGTAAGCGAGCTAACCCCGCCTAAACTTTGGAGCTATAGACGGGGTGTGCACTCTTCATTTGTCATCAAGGAAACGGAAGCCTACAACTTTGACGCGGACTGGACGCGTGGCAAACACGAAGTTGATTGTCGAGTTGTTTTTTTGTACAGCTCTTCGAAAGGACCATCTGCTGATAGTCGTAGGCAGGGGAAAGGTCCGGCTAGAACATGACATAGTTGAGCAGCTTCTGGCAGGATGCGAACAGAACATTGACCTCCGCACACCGGGAATTATTGGCTGTATTATTGAGAGCCCTTCTCTTTATCTTGATATGACAGCCTATGAAAATTTGGAGGTACAACGTTTGCAACGCGGTATTCCAGGAAAAGGTTGCATTGATAATGCTTTAGCATTAGTTGGTTTGAAAGATACCGGAAAGAAAAAAGCAAAAGATTTCTCTTTGGGTATACGGTTATCAGTTAGAGCCTACTGTGGTAGAGGGTATCCGCACAAAGAAAATGGTTGCCGACCCCGTAGCCGCCGACCATGTTCGGCTGATGTTTGAAATGTACGCTGAACCGGAAACCTCTTTCGGAGATATTACCCGATACTTCGAGGAACATGATATAAAAATTTATGGCAAATCCATGTTCCGTACATTTCTTTCCCAGCTTTTAAGAAACCCCGTTTACGCACAGGCCGACTTGGAGCTGTACGAATTTTTCAAGAGTCAGGGTGCAGCGATTGTCAATGACGCTTCTGACTTTGCCGGAACAAACGGCTGCTATCTCTATAAGGGGCGGGATGTGAAGGAGGACAAGGACAGGTGCTTAAAAGACCAGATACTTGTTATCGCTCCCCACGAAGCACTCATTTCCTCTGACACATGGCTGAAATGCCGGAAAAAACTTATGGCAAATACCACCTTCCAGCAGGGACGGAAACCGAAGAACACTTGGCTGGCCGGAAAAATCAAATGCGGGCATTGTGGGTATGCTCTGAAAGCCACCCATGTACCAAACAGCACCGGATATTTCCGCTGTACCAAACGGACGGAAAACAAAGGCTGTCCGGGCTGCGGGAAAATCCGCAAAGAAGAATTTGAGCAATTCATTTTCTCGGCCATGCAGGAGAAGTTCAAAGACTTTCAGATACTCCACGGCAGGGAGGAAAAAGTCAATCCGAAGCTGACCGCCTATCAAGTGGAGCTGGCACAGGTGGAGGCAGAAATTGAAAAGCTGCTGGATACGCTGACCGGAGCCAATGCGACCTTGCTTGCCTACGCCAACAAAAAAATTGAAGAACTGGACACCCGACGCCAGACCATTTCAAAGGCAATCGCCGAATTGAGTGTTGAAACCATATCGCCCCAGCAGATAAAGAAGTTATCCTATTATCTCGATAACTGGGACAGCATAGATTTTGACGACAAAGAAAAGCCGCCGATGGTTTGATCTCTACGATCAAGGCCACCAGCGACCGTGTTCAGATAGAGTGGAAAATCTGACATTTCTGCTCTATCGCCCCTCATTTCTATTTTATCTTGTTTGTACCCCTTGTACACCGATGTTTGCACTGCTTTAGAGCAGATAGACTGTATGTGGCTTTTTCCATGGGTGAACCTCTTTGAGAAAGACCTTGATTTGTGCGAAAACAGGTTGAATTGCAGCGGTGATGCGTCAACCGCTTGCTTCGGGCTACATTCCCGCAAAAATGTCATTGCCATCAAGATAGGTATAAGGCTTTTCCTGCTCCACAAAGCCATTGATGGCGATGAATCCGAGCTGCTTAACGGCCAGTTCCTTGATGTTCGCCACCTGCTGAGCCTCACGGTGAATTTCATCGAGGGTCATAGGTTGGGCATAATACTTTGCCTCATAAATTGCATAGCCGTCTGCCAGCTCCAGAGCAACATCGAACTCACCGTTCTTGCGGTGGACGGGGTCGTCATAGTAATAGCTGCCGATGTTGCGAACACCCTTCAGTTTCCCAGAACGAACCTGTAAACTGAAATAGTCACGGCAAATGCCCTCAAATCGGCGAGAGATGAAGTCTGTCAGAGTAGGGGCTACATACTCATCATAGAAAGCCTCCGCGCCTAGCACTTGCAATGCGCTGGCGTTTTTATAGATAAAGGTAAAGTAGAACCGTAACAAGTTATCGTTGATTTCAAAGGTAGATTTCTTGCTGTCGTTGAGCTTGTTGATGGGGTAATTGCGGGAGATGATTTCGAGGTCACGCAGAGGTTTCATCTGTTTTGCAAGATTGCCGGTCTTCTTCACATCCAGCTTGTCTTCAATTTCAGAATAGCGCTTCTTGCCGTTACCAATGACTGCAAAGATACGCTCTGCGTTGATTTTGACGGAATAGTCCGACAACAGCAACTGACTGGCATACAGGTACACCGCACTCACAGGATTTAGAATTGTACTGACGATGTTTTCTCGCAGCGTGGCAGTAGGACGCAACGCCTGATTCACAAAAGGAGAACCGCCGAATACAGCATAGTGCGCCACCTTGTCGTAGGGAGTTTTGTCAGGATAGAACTTGGCGGTATCCAGATAGTTCAATTCGTTGAGTTTGATAGTGACAGCAAAGCGTCCATACAGAGCATTTTTCTCCTGCAAGAGGTCCTTCATCATTCCGATGTGAGAGCCGGAGAGGATAAGCTCAATGTTTCCAAGCCGGTTATCAATGATGCTCTGAAAAACGGAATCAACTGTTGTGGGCTCATTCATCACCTTCAGATAGGGGTATTCGTCAATGACGACAACCATTTTCTGAGGCAGCGTGTTAAGATAGGTAAAAACATCTTGTAGTGTACTGAAGCTCAGAGCTACTGGCAATATCTTGGCTCGAACCAGCTCATCAACGAGGCTATCAATATTTTCTTGTACTGTGCCTTTCAAACACTCGAAATAGACGGTCTGATAAGGGCAGTTATCAAGGGCTTTCTGAATGAGCGTGGTCTTTCCAACTCGCCGCTTGCCGTAGACCATCACAGCTTTGCCGATGTAGTCTTGCTGCAAGAGCACCAGTTCTTTCTCACGGCCTATAAACATATTGCACCTCCAATAATACTGAATACATTTTCACTGAAATAACTTTCAGCATTATTTTACCACGAGACCGAACAAAAAGCAAGCAAAAAAGAGGACCACCGCGCCGCAAGCGATGGCCCTCTTTTTTATTGGCAGCATACGCCGCTTGTTAAGAATTACATTGCCCACAGCACAAGTGCAGCGACTACAGCAACAACAATGATAAGCAACAGAGGCCCGCAGCCGGAGCCATTGCCGCCACCGTTGTGATTCCCTCCGCTGCCACCGGAACCGCCGAAGTTGCGGTCAAATGACTGTTTATAGTGGGCATATCCGGTACTGCCGCTGCCAAAATAGCCGTAATCGTTCGCCATGATACACTACCTCATTCGCTATATTTGTCCTTGTTTCCTGCAAGAATATCCTCACAAATGCTCTTGTACTCCGGCAACATCTCCAAAAACGGAACCTACCGCCGTTTAACCTCTTCTCGGCCTTCATGCGGATGTTGGTTAAGCTGGTGAGAAAGGGCCGCGTGACGATTGAAGAAGCAGCGAAAGATGCTGGAATGACAGTAGAGGAATTCGAGAAGGTCTTGAAAAATACTCCACTGGGGCGAAGCCTCTGACAAGACTCCTGTGTATGTCACAGATGTGATTGTGACCTATCAGGTGCTTCCTGCGAAGAGTGCATAAGTTTCGTGAAAAGCTCACCAGACACCTCAATAGGAGGATTCGGTGGAAGCAGAGTCGGTCGAAAAGATTCATAAGCCATTTCGCCTGACAGATTACTCACGAGTGTACCAGCTCGGTTTGTCATGATTGTTTCCTTTCCTCCGAAAAACGGAAATTGAAATTTCTGAGGCTATTTTAGCATAGAAACTTCAGAAAATCAGCTTATCGTGAAAATACGAAGCGAAAGAAATTTCAGAAAAACAACTTTTTGTGAAATTGCTCAAGCAAAATCACCATAGAAATTTCAAGTTAAGAATTTTATAGTTTAATTTTGCCCTACTTATGTCAAAGAAAGTAGGGCTTTTCTTATGCCCAAAAGGAGGTGGTTACGCAAATGGCATCCAGAATGCGACTCTTGCCAAGATCGATGAAGCTGGAGAAAAGCTCCAGAACATCGGATCTTCTGTGGAGAATGTCGGCAAGAAGTTCCTGCCGGTGACTGCCGCTGCTTCTTCCAATGCGAACACCAATGTCTCCATGATGGGCAAGACGTTCAAGTACTGTGCGCCTATCGCCGGTGCGCTGGGGTTCTCGGCAGAGGATCCGTAAGATCGTATCTGCCGTGCAGCAGTTCGTGGATAAACTGAACAGCATGGATTGAATTTCAAAAAGGCGAAGTTGCCCATGATATTACATTGGTGAGTGTGATATAATATGGCCAACTGAGAAAAACTACGATAACTAAAGGCTTTTTTACGGCTTGAGTTGTTCTTTAAAAGTTTTATTTGTTGAAAAACTGCAAGAAGGCCGTGTGACAATTGAAGAAGCAGCGGAAGATGCTGGAATGACAGTAGAGGAATTCAAGAAAGTGATGGAAAACACTCCGCTGCAGGCGGTCTAAGATAAAAACATATAGAGTAAACTGTTAAGTCCTACAAGGCTCAGAGCGGTTCGATACCGACTGAAAGCCTTGTAGGGCTTATTTTTTTGCTTTTTTTCAAATTTATTTGTAAAAAATGTTGTCCAAGACTTGACATCGGCCGGCATTGACTGGCAACGCGAGAAATGGCAATCAGGACTTGGTTCTAAGTTTATCCACCAAGGCGAAAAAAATGCTGCGAAATATGCGGACGAGATCATTGTTCTGAGCAAAGGCGTTCAGAAGTACTTCATGGATACGTACGGGAGGGAGACGCATTTTATCAGAGATGTATTGTACATCAGGTAAGAAACACGCTAAAATATGTTCCGGATAAGGACAGAAAAGCGTTCGCTTCTGACCTAAAAACGATTTACCATGCTTCCGATGAAGAGAAGGCTAGACTGGCTCTGGATCGAGTTACTGAAAAATGGACCGCAAAATACCCAAATTCCATGAAACGCTGGTATGATAACTGGGATGCAATAACACCGATTTTTAAGTTCTCACCGGATGTCAGAAAGGTTATTTACACGACAAATGCTATCGAAAGTCTGAATTCTACCTACCGTAAGCTCAACCGTCAGAGAAGCGTATTTCCAAGTGATACAGCACTTCTGAAAGCCCTGTATCTGGCAACTTTCGAAGCCACTAAAAAATGGACTATGAGCATTCGAAACTGGGGACAGGTCTACGGTGAACTCAGCATTATGTATGAGGGAAGACTCCCGGAATAACAGAATCTGTATACATAATGAGAAGGACGTTTTTGACGTCCGCTCTTGACATACCCAAAATCATGTCGTATATATAAAACAAGAGCTGGAAGCTCCAATTTAGCGCTTCCAGCTCGATCATTATCATAGAAGATTATTATTTACAGACTTTTCTTCATAGTCTCTCCGGTTTTCCTTCATGCTGGTCTCCTTCTGTTTATTCCCGGTAAATCTGTGCAAACCGGAAATTTCTGATGAATAACATGGTGCAGGATCGTTTTCGAATAGTAAAAATAGAATAGAACAAAGAAAGAATATGGAGATAAAACAGAAAGGAATAGACAATGAATGTAAATCCTATAACAAGATTGGATTATCCAGATCTGGACGTGATCCGCGTAGAAGACACCTATTATATGGTATCCACAACCATGCACTTTATGCCGGGCTGTGAGATTCTGCAGTCTTTTGATCTGGTGCACTGGGAGCATGTGTCTTATGTCTATGAGACATTGGATCATACGGATGCGCAACAACTGAAAAGCGGTCAGAATATTTACGGACAGGGCATGTGGGCAGCTTCCCTGCGCTATCATGAAGGCCGATTTTGTATCTGCTTTGTGGCAAATGATACCCGTAAGACTTATTTGTATACTTCGGAAAAAATAGATGGTCCATGGAAAAAGCAGCTGATAGAAGGCTTTTATCATGACGGCTCTTTATTATTTGATGAGGATGGCAGAAACTATATTGTATATGGAAATGATGAAATCTGGATTACAGAATTGAATGAAGATTTGACTGCACCAAAGAAGGACGGATTACATCGTCTTTTAGTCAGTGATCATAAGAACCCGGAGCTAGGCTATGAGGGTTCTCATATTCAAAAAAATAAACGGCTATTATTATATTTTTTCTGATTCATTCCCTGAGAGACCGCTGGATGCGGACGGAAGCATGCTTTTACAGTGATTCTCTGGAAGGAGAATTCACGGGTGGAGATGTACTTTGTGATGATCGTGGATATTGTGGACAGGGCGTGGCACAGGGAGGAATAGTGGATACGCCGGATGGAAAGTGGTATGCAATGCTGTTTCAGGATTCCGGAGCAGTTGGACGGATTCCTATTCTGCTTCCGGTTACCTGGAAGGATCATTTTCCGTTTTTTGGACAGAACGGACATGTGCCGGAAGAAATAGAGGTTCACAGTACCAGACCAGGATATATTTATCAGCCATTAGTGGGAAGTGATGATTTCCGTAATGGGCTGCTTCCGCGCTGGCAGTTTAATCATGATCCAGATCCACGGTACTATCATCTGGATGCATTGCAGGGAACCTATACAATTACAACACGGGAAGTTTGTACAGAGCTTACACAGGCAGTAAATACGCTTACGCAAAGGATGAGTTATCCGTCCTGCGCAGCTGAGGTTACTGTTGATGCTTCTGCATTGAAAGAGGGCGATGTCGCAGGTTTGTGTGCGTTGCAGAGCTGTTATGCTGCAGTTGGCATTACAAAACGTCATGGAAAATATGAAGTCCTTATGCTGGATAAAAAAGAAGATGGTATATTGGATATGACGGAAGGAACTGTTGTTGAATCACACCAGATGGATTTTCGTCTTGAAGCAGATTTCTGTAACATGAAGGATGAAGCACGCTGCTATTACCGGGTAAATAAGGGAGACTGGCTACCTATCGGAACCGTGCATAAGCTGTACTTCAAACTGGATCATTTTACTGGTTGCCGGTTTGGTCTGTTCTGCTATGCGGCAGAGGAAACAGGAGGAAGTGCCTGCTTCCGGGATTTTAAGTATTATGATGTTGATGAAATCTCATAAAGATAGAACTGCATAAAATAAGTGTCGGAATTTACTCCCGAGAAAAACAACCTTCACGACGATGTATGCTAATAGCGAGGACTTTCAAGTCCTCGCTATTACAACGATGGTCAGCTCATTTGTGGCAGAATGGTATGGCCGAAGCGCGGAGCGGCATCATGAATGAAGGGTGATGTCGCTCGAAATTATACGCAATGAAATAAGCGCGGTTCAGCAGGAATTGTTATTGAAGTTGGATATAAAATCAATCGCCATGTTAGAATATGCACCAAAACAAGATTCCGAGGCCTGCCGAAAACAGGATCATCAGAATTGGCGATGGAGCTGTTTTTCTGATTTTTTTACAAATCAGATGCGTTGCTCCGAGCATGGCAAATACTGCGATAGAGCGCAAATCGGGCGCAAATCCGGCCTGTAAATCTGTGAGGCCAAACAGTGTAGACAGCGCCATGCTGAGCGCGGTCGCAAGGATCATTGCTACAACGCACGGACGAACTCCCGATAAAAAGGCGTTGACGGGTGCATATTTCATCAGATTCTTTAGTGCGGATGCAATTAAGAGAATAATCAAAAATGACGGCAACACCACGCCCAGCGTTGCAACAAATGAACCGAGGATTCCGCCCAGTGTTGAGCCGATAAAGGTTGCCATATTCACGGCAAGGGGTCCCGGTGTGGATTCAGATACGGCAATAAAATTCAGAAACTCGTTCTCTGTCAGCCAGCCGTTGGAAAGCACCGTTTCGCGTACCAGCGAAACCATTCCATAGCCGCCGCCGAAAGACAAGACACCGATCATCAAAAAGTTCAGAAAGAGACGCAGGTATATCATGACGTTTTCCCATCTCCTTTCCGGATTTTCGCAGAAAGAAAACAACAAGCCCGACCGCGCCGCAGATCAGGATGTAAAACACAGAGGAAAACGAAACTGCTGTGATCGAGCAGCAGAGCATGGAAGCCACGACCAACGTGAGAATCGTCAAGTTTAGTGTATTTTTGTCAATACTTTTAAGCATTTTCAGCCCTGCGGTAAGGATCAGATAGATCACACATACCTGAATCCCGCGGAATGCGCAGGAAACCCAGCGCAAACTGAGAAACTGATCAAAGAACAGCGAGATACCATAAATTACAAAGAAAGATGGAATGCAGACAGCAAGTGTGGACATGGCTGCACCCGCAAATCCTGCAATTTTGTAACCAATGTAAGTCGCACTGTTGATGGCGACTGGTCCTGGCGTGGATTCAGCTACCGCAACCATGTCCAGAAACTCGCTTTTTTCAAGCCATTTTTTCTTTTCAACGAACTCATTTTCAAGCAGCGCAATCATAGCGTATCCGCCGCCAAAGGTGAACGCACCGATTTTTAAGAATGTGATAAATAAAGAGCAAATTAGTTTCATACCTGTATATCCTGCCTTCTGCGAATAATACCTACGAGTAAAACGCCCAATAGAATCAGGCAGCCAGACAACACCTGCGACACGCGGACACCTGGCATCAGATAGAGACTGTCAGTACGAAGTCCCTCTACAAAGCAGCGTATCACACCATAGCCGATCATGTAAAACGGAAGCAGATGAATGATGGCTTGGCAGAGCGTAAACCCAAGCCCAAGACTTCGGCGGCTGTCGCCAATCGGATGCGTTCATTGGATGGAGACGAGGACAGGCACACAAGAATATGCTCTTTTGGCAGTTCGCTTCCTTTGTTCTGCACATTTTCACCACCCCTCTTAAATGATATTATAGCACCAAAAAGTGATGGTTTCTACTGCGCCCAATCGGATTCGTTGTTTGGAAATGAAATTTGCTCTGAATCATAGATCACGATTTCTACATGGGCATGACTGCTGCGGAACCGGGAAAGCGTTTCCTCAAATTCGTCAGGAGAAATATTTCCGACCAGATGCACGCACGGCTCAGACTGCTGTTGTTCGGGTGCTTCCTCGATTCGCTTCTGATTTTCATCCAGAAAGCGATCCAGCCGCTTCATCAAAAACCAGCTGAGCAGGAACATTAACGCTGTCCCAGCGATCAAAACGGCATCTTCCACATACCCTCACCGTCCGTTCAGATTCGGAAACACTTTTGCAGCGCTTTGTATTCGCCCAACGCTAAAATCGTCATTTCCCCGGACAGCACCGTATCCGGTGTAATTGATACGTCGGTTTTTCCCGAATGCTTGATGCCAAGAATGTTGATAGACAATATTTGTACTTTTTGCGCTAAAGCTCTGTTTTTGGAGCTTTGCGTTTATTATAAAACTCTAGCGGGGAAACTCCATCCCCGTGCCTGTTGACTGGAGCGGAAAACCGCGATACAATAAAAGAAACGACCTTTTTACGGCAGCAGGCCACGAGGAAAACAAACTATGGAAGTAGAACTGCTCAAAAAATACGGCAGTGTGAGCCCCGGCAAAATAGAGAATCTGGACGGCACGACTGAAACTGTCGATTTCCGCTTTTCAACGGCGATCCGCTTTTACCGCAACATGGAGGACGCCGATTTCCCACTGCACTGGCATGCCCCTGGCGAGATCATCTCCCCCATCGAGGGTACCTACACGGTTACGATTGCGGGCAAGACCGTGACGCTGCAGCCCCATGATGTGCTGATTATCGCATCGGGCGAGCTGCACAGCATTCGCGCACCCAAAACGGGGAAGCGATACATCATGAACTACAGCGTATCGTACTTTCATCAGATACAGGACATGGCCGAGTTGTTCAACACGTTCTACCCCTTCCGCCTTGTCACCCGGCAGGAGGACCCCGAACTGGCCGACCAGCTGTTTGCGGTGCTGGCGCAGATAGAGGGCGAGTATTTCAGCACGAACGTCTACCGTGAGAGCGAGATCATGGCCTTGATGCTGCACTTTTTCTCGATTTTCGGGCGGTATGAGCACCGCCAGAACAGCGAGCAGGTGCTGGATTACCCCAAGCAGCAGGACCACATGCGCCGCTTTGCAGAGCTGTGCGCCTACATCAACAACCACTGCACCGAGCGTCTCTCGGTCGAGGATCTGGCCTCCCGCGCGGGGTTTAGTGTCTACCATTTTTCGCGCCTGTTCAAGGAAAACACGGGCATGACCTGCCACAATTACCTGGTGGCGCGCCGCATCATCTATGCCAAAGCACTGCTGGTGGACGATACGATTCCCATCACCGAGATCGCTATGCGGTCGGGCTTCAACTCGATCGCAACCTTCAACCGCCTGTTCAAGGCGCAGATAGGCTATACCCCTACCGAGTACCGCCAGATGGCCTCCCAGGGATAAAAAAGCGCCGCCGCGTGAAAGTTCCACGCGGCGGCGCACTTTTTAATTATTCGTAAATTTTGCGGCCGTGGGCATCGCCGATGCCCGTCTTGCGGTAAAAGTAGGTGTTGATGACATCGCGCCACTCACAGGCGTGCTCCTTCTGGTGGGCAAAGCGTGCCTCCAGGCGGGCGTACACGGCAGGATCCAGGTAAGGCTTCAACGTCACAACCTCGTCGTAGAACCGCGCGGCGTCCTCGGCACCCTCGAAGTGGGTGTCGTAGATGTGCTGCAGGATCGTTTTGCCGCTCTTGAGCACATAGTTGTACGGCATGTGGTGGAAGAAGAGCAGCAGCTCTTCGGGGCAGGTCTCCACATTGGCGTACATTTCGGCCAGTTCGGGGGCGTACTGGTGGCAGTAATCGCTGCCCGTGGGCGAGCGGTCAATGCCAATGCCGTCGAAGGAGGCGCGGTGGTAGCAGCCCCAGCGGCTGTACTCATAACCGTCAACGTTGGGGCCGTAGTGGTAGTTGGGGTTGACCATCCAGCCCACGCCCAGGGGGGCGTTGTATTTCTCATAGGTGGGCCAGGACTGCATCAAAATGCGGTGCAGCGTCTTTTCCACAGGCTCATTGTTGCCGAAGGTCAGCCGCAGCCACTCGTCGGCAATCACGGCGGGGTCCAGCGTGGTGTCATAGCTCAAGCGGCCGAATCCGTAGAGGTTCGCAGCGGCCAGATCGTGGCCGGTCCAGTTTTCATCGTTGCCGGTGTTGGTCACGGCCACCATTCCGTTGCCCGCGCCTTGGATCAGCGCACGCACATGGGCGTCGCCGTTCGGGCGGGTGTGCATGTCGAAGTCCAAAATCTGGCGGAACCAGGGCATCAAGTAGCAGACGTGGCGCTGCTGGCCCGTGTACTCCTGCGCAATTTGGAACTCCACGGCAATGTGGGTGTGCTGCAGGCCGCCAATCAGCGGGGAGACCGGTTCGCGCACCTGGAAGTCCATGGGGCCGTTCTTGATTTGCAGCGTGACGTTGTCGCGGAAGGTGCCGTCCAGCGGCATAAAATAGTCGTAGCCTGCGCGGGCGCGGTCAATCTTGGTATTGCGCCAATCCTGCTGGCAGTTGTAGACGAAACAACGCCAGACAATGTGACCGCCGCAGGGGGCCACGGCATCGGCCAGCATGTTTGCGCCGTCGGCCTGGTTGCGACCGTAGGTGAAGGGGCCGGGGCGGCCCTCGGAGTCGGCCTTTACCAGGAAACCACCCAGGCCGGGCAGGTTTGCCCAGACCTCCTGGGCCTTATCCGCCCACCACTTGGCCACGGCGGGGTCGCAGGGATCGGCGGAGTCCATGCCGCCCAGCTCCATCGGGGCGGCAAAGTTGATGCTCAGATACAGCTTGACGCCGTAGGGGGTGAAGATTTTCAGATACTCCTGCAGGGCGCCGAAGTAGCGGTCGGTGATGAGCCAGCTGGCGGCGTCCTTGACGTTGACGTTATTGATTGTGATGCCGTTGATGCCCACGGACGCGAGCATACGAGCGTAAGCCGTCAAACGCGGTACATCGATTAGAATTTCGGAATCTTTGAAAAAGAAGGAATCGCCGGAGTAGCCGCGCTCAATGCTGCCGTCCATGTTGTCCCAGTGGTTCAGCATGCGCAGGCGGTTGGATGGTGCCTTCTCCTCATCGGCGGTGAACTGCGCCCACGCCTTGCCTGCAGTCTGCAGATTGCGCAGCAGTGCAAAAACGCCGTACAAAACGCCTACTTCGCTGCCGCCCTCGATGGTGCAATGGCCGTCGGCGGCCTTCAAGCGGTAACCCTCAGGGTCCAGGGTCGTGTCCAGCGCCAGGGTGATGTCGTCGCCCTCGGTCAGCGCTGCGCCGTACAGGCCCTTAAAGCCCTCGGCCAGTTCTGCCTTGGCGCGGTCGATGGTTTCGCCCGTCAGCTCGGTATGCAGAGAAATCGCGTCGCAACGGCAGCCCTTAATCTCCGGGTATGCCAGCCAGCACTTGGTAAATGCCATGGTAAAACCTCCTATATATGTGAATAAAATTATTGTTGTTCCAGAATTTTTATCAGCCGTTCCGCAGCTTCTTTGCCGTCGCCGGGGCGGTTCGCACTGCCGAAGCTGAAACGTAAGGTCGACAGCGCATCCTCGGCCGCAGTGCCACCCAGAGCCATCAAAACGTGGGAGGGTTCCTGCACGCCGCGGTTGTCGCACGCTGCGCCGGGGGAGACACTGACCCCTGCTACATCCAGCTGGTAGGTCAGCCGCTGGCCGCTGCGGCCGGGTAGGCCAACGCTCAGCAGGCCCGGCAGGCCGTCCGCAGGGGTGTGCAGCCGTGCTTCGGGCCGGGCAGCATGCAGCGTCTGCCAAAACTCCTCGGCCAGGGCACGCTTTTTGGCAGTGCGCTGGCGGCGCTCGGCGCAGGTGACCTTGAACGCTGCGGCCAAGCCCGCAATCAGCGCTGCGGGCTCAGTGCCTGGGCGCAGGCCGTACTGTTGACTGCCGCCGTAAATCAGCGGGCGCAGTTTGCGAGGCTCGCGCACATACAAGAAGCCGATGCCCTTCGGCCCGCCGAACTTGTGGGCCGACGCCGACAGAAAATCGATGCCGTCCAGCGGGATGGCCAGGTGTCCCGCAGCCTGCACAGCGTCAACGTGCAGCAGCACATCCGCCTCACGGCAGAGCGCTTCCAGCGCGGGGATGTTCTGTACAACGCCTACCTCGTTGTTGGCGTACTGCAAGCTGACCAGGTTGGGGTGGGCCGCCAGGGCGCGGGTCAAGCTCTCAGGTACAACGCGGCCGAACCCGTCAACCTCCAGCGTTGTCATGCGGCCGCCGTCGTCCCGGATTGACGCGCAGGCGTTCAGAACCGAGTGGTGCTCGATGGGCGTTGTGACCACATGGCCGCCCTGCGGCACCGTGCCACGGATGGCCCAGGTGTTGCTCTCGCTGCCGCCGGAGGTGAAAAATATATGGTCGGGGGTGCAGCCCAGATTTTCCGCCACGGTCAGCCGTGCTTTTTCCACGGTCTGCTTGGTGTGCAGGGCGCTGCGGTAGAGTGCGGCGGGGTTCGCGTACTCTTGGTAAGCGGTATACATGGCCTCCAGCGCCAGCGGCTCAATGGGCGTAGTGGCGGCATGGTCTGCATAAATTTCATGGTTCATAGGTAGTTGCCTCAAATAAATGTAAAGGAATCAAAGTCAAACTGCGTGCCGGGCAGGAAGAGGAACGTGACCTGCCGCGCCCCTGTGACGGGCTCAAACGTGAAGGTTTGCTCGCCCCAATCGGCCTGTGGGCCAAACTCGACCACACGGCGCTCAGTCTCACCGCCGTCTGCAGCGGCAAACATCAGATGCACCGTGTTGGCGGGCAACGGGCTGCGGCCCGTAATGCGAATGCCGCAGCAGCCGGTCTCGCCAAAGTCCATGCGGTCAAACAGCAGCGAGACATTGTTGCCGATGCCCAGCACACGCGACCCGTCGCGGGTAAAGGAATCGCCATAGACGGCATCGCACGCGCCCGCAGCCAGGGTATCCCATGCGCGAGAATGACGGGTGAAGATAAAGCCCTTGATGTGGACCTTTACGTTCAGCTCCACGGCAAACCTGCCGATGCCGCGCAGGAGCTTGTCCAGCTTGAAGGTGTCGGGCTGGTAGACGTTCCACTGCTTGGGCTTGTGGTAGACGCGCTCGCCGATCATTGTACTGCCCTCGGCGTAGGGCTCGCCGTCCCAGAAGCGGAAGGTCGTCGGTTCTCCGTCCAGCACAAAGATTGGCAGCTCCACCGTATCTGCACCATCGGGGCCAAAGTCGATATCATCGAACAGCACCCAGCTGCGGCCCGTGCGGGAGGTGGAAACGCCGCGCTCGTTGCCGTTGCCGATGTCGCCGAAGGACGCATCAAAACGGCTGGCCGAGATAAATTCATAAGGGTTCTTGTGCAGCTGACCGACGCCAGAGATGGACAACTCCAATTGGGAGATCAGCTGCGGCGCATCATGGCCGTTGCGCGCCAGGGCGCGAACCCGCAGTGTGCCATCGCCCAGGGCGGTCACCGTCAGTACGTCACCGTCTGGCTGCATGGCCGCGTTCACGGCGGGCACACCCTTGTCGTCGGTCAACTGCCACTCGATGTCGGTGAAGGTTGCTGTCGCTGGCCGGCGTGCGGCGGTGATGTGTGTTACGGGGTGCTCCTTGTCCAGCGCTGTGCGCTCGGCGGTCAGGGTCAGCTTGCGCACAGGGATTTCCTGCGTGCTGCCGCCGAAGGTCAGCGGCGGCAGACGGCGGCGAACGGGGCCCTCAAACGGGGCGGCGTTCAGCGTCAGCACTGCAGGGCGCAGGCCGGGGGCCGTGACATCCACGGTAATCGTGCCGGTGCGGCCATTGCCCGCCACAACGGCCAGCAGCATGCCGCTGAAAAGGCGGCGGCTGTCGGTCTGGTACTCGTCGGGGTCGGCGCTGTCGCCGTTGTCAAGGCCCACCAGCACACCCGCGCCATTTACGCGGACCGTCACGCAGTCGTTCGCGTTGCGCACAGGGTTGCCGTTCTTGTCGCGGGTTGTGATTGTGATAAACGCAAGCTCACGGCCATCGCCGGAAATCGTCTTGCGGTCAGCCTGCAGGCAGACCATAGCGCTGTCATCGAAGGAATCCTGCTCGTCGGTTGCCACGACCTTGCCGTTTTCATCGTAGGCTACGACCTTGACGCTGCCGGGGCGGTAGGCTGCCTGCCAGCTGGCGGTACGGCCCTTGGCGGAGTCCAGCACCTTGCGGCCAAGGCTCTCGCCGTTCACAAACAGTTCTACGCTGTGGGCGTTGGTGCAAGCGCAGAGGTCAATCAGCTGCCCTTCGTTGAAGTCCCAGTAGGGGAACAGGTGTACCATTGGGTGTGTTTTGGGGTCGAGCCACGCGGCCTGCACAACGTAGTAGGCGTCCTTCGGGAAGCCTGCCGTGTCAATCGTGCCGAAATAGCTGCTGCGCGTGTGGTAAGGTGTCGGCTCGCCGATGTAATCCCACCCGGCCCAAAGGTACTGCCCCAGCGTGAACGGCCAGCGTTGCTCGCTCTGCAGGCAGACATCCCAGCTCTCCGCGCCCCAACTTGTGCGGCTGTTGCCCAGGCTTGAGCACTGCAGGTCGTCATCAGACAGCAGGCTTTGCGAAAGCGGGAAGTGGTAGATGCCGCGGCTCTGCACGATGGACGACGTCTCACTGCCGTAGATGACCCAGTCGGGGTGCTTCTCGTGGTGGCTGGCGTAGAGGCGCTCGCCGTAATTATAGCCCGCGACCTTGATGATATCGGCACAGTGCTGTGTATTTTCCCACGGCATGTAGTTGGAACCGAGCGTTGGGATGCCGTTGCGCGCAGGGTCGTGCGCGGCGACCTCGGCCAGCAGCATCCGCATTGTGTCCGCGCCCTCGGAACCCGCGTGGGTGTCGTAGATCTCGTTGCCGATGCACCAGAACAGCAGGCTTGGGTGGTTGCGGTCGCGGCGGATCCAGGCAGCAACATCCTTTTCCTGCCACTCGTCAAAGAAGCGGCCGTAGTCGTAAGGGTTCTTGCCTCTGCGCCAGCAGTCGAAGCTCTCGACATCCATCAAAATGCCCATCTCGTCGGCCAGATCCATGAACTGCGGCGCGGGCGGTGTGTGACCCGTGCGGATGCTGTTAACCCCCATGGACTTGAGGATTTCAAGCTGACGCTTGGCGGCGCTGTACTCAAACGCCGAACCGAGACAGCCGAAATCGTGGTGGATGCAGACGCCCTTGATCAAAACGCGCTTGTGATTCACCAGCAGCCCGCAGTCGGGTGTGGCTTCGATGGTGCGGCAGCCAAAGCGGGTGGTTAGTGTGTCGGTAACGCCATCGGCGCCGGTTAGCTCTGCCGTGATGTGGTAGAAGTTCGGCGCGTCCAAGTCCCACAAAGCGGGGTCTTGCAGCGTGAAGGTGTGCGAGGCTTTGTAAATCGCGGTTTCCTTGCCCGTGCGCCAGCCATCGGGGGAGGGGAGAGCAGCCCATGCATCGGCAGGGATGGCGGCAGTGCCAAGAAGGTTGCCGTTGTCATCGGTCAGATACAGCGTCAGCGTGCGGCCCGCGCTGGCGGCGGTGACGGAACCCGCCTCGGCAGTGACGGCCACGGTCCAAGCGCCGTTGTCGCCCTCTTTGGCAGCTACATACAGTCCATCGGGCATCAAGTGGAGGTCGGGAGCCTCCCACAGTTCCACATTGCGGTACAGGCCCGCACCGGAGTACCAGCGGGAGTTGGGGTGGCGCAGATTGCAGCGGACAAGAACCTCGTTCTGGCCCTCATGCAGCGCGTCGGTGATGTCGAACCAGAACGACGTGTAGCCGTACTTCCATTGGCCGACTTCGGTGCCGTTGACGAAAACGGTCGTATCCATGTAGGCCCCGCCGAACCAAAGCATGCGGCGGGTGCCGGGTACATCGGTGACAAAGAAATATTTGCGGTAGAACAGCGTGCCATCGCGGTACAGATCGTCCGCGTGGCGAATCTGCCAATCGTGGGGCAGGTCGACGGGGGTGAACTGCGCGTTCCAAGGCAGCAGCTCGGTATCCGGCGCGCAGGCGGCAAACAGCCAGTCGACGCTGAAATCGGTGCGTTTCATAAGGAACAGCTCCTTTTCATAAGGGTAAGGGGATGTGACGGGAAGTGCCGTGCAGGTCCGACATGGCCGTGTCGGGCACACACGGTGCGCCCCGTCACCGGGGCGCGGTACTTGCATACCATAAACAGCAAACCGGGGGCAGCCCCATGTTGTTACGTGAGGCTGCCCCCGGCAGTTGCATCACTGTCGCAGGGACAGTCAGTTTCCAAACAAATTACTTGTTTGCGTTGTAGGTGTCGTTGTACATATCAACGATGTTCTGCATGTTCTGGGCTTCGACCTCAGCAACGTAGGTATCCCAATCGTTGTTGATGTCGGCCTGATTCATGGCAAACTTGCAGGTCCAAGCGTTGACGGTATCGGTCATGGGGGTGCCCCACAGGTTCAGCATCTCCAGCTGATCCTCGTCGAAGGTAACGGTGGGATCCAGCGGGCGCAGCTTGCGGTACTGGCCCTGACGGTCGTAGAAGTCACGCAGATCATCGGTGAAGTTGCTGGTCAGCAGCTCGGTGTTGCCGCCATACATGAAGTTGCCGCAGGCGTAGCCCAGCTCTTCACGCAGGTCGACCTGATCGTCGGAGGTCTGTCCGATGGACAGGCCTTTGCAGTAGTAACCGGGGGTCAGGCTGTAGGTGCCGTCGGTGACGGTGTAGGTCTCGCCCTCTTTGCCCCACTTGGTCAGGGTCAGGCCCTCGTCAGAGTACCACAGCCAGTCAACAAAGCGCATCATCTTGATGAACTCGTCCTCGCCCAGCTCTTTCAGAGCGTTGGAAGAGATCATGATACCGCACTCAAGGCGCTGGTTCTCGGCCTGATAGTCGGATGTGCCGATGGGAGTGAGGATGCGGTACAGCTCGTAGTTGCCCTCGCCCAGCTGCTCCTTGACCTTGGCGTCCTGGACGGCGTACTGGGCACGGTTGGTGGACATGATGACGGTCTCGCCGCGGTAGAACTTGTTCAGCGCGGTGTCGTCATCCTGGGTCCAGGTCTCGGGGTCAAGGACCTTGTTCTGGACGAGCTTCTGCAGGACAGTGTAGGCCTGCTTGTATTTGTCGGAGACAGAGCCGTCAACGAAGGAATCGCTGTCGGCGTCATAGACCAGACCATAGTTGGTGGTGATGGCCCAGCCGGTGTTGATATCGTAGGAGGCACCCAGCAGCTTCAGCAGGTTGCCGCCCTGACCGTAACCGGAGGTCTGGCCGCACCACATATCGGACCAGATGTAGTCATTCTCGCCGCACATGCCCTGCTCGACCATGTACTTCTTGACGCCGATCAGCACGTCGGCGAACTTATCCCAGGTCCAATCCTTTTCCAGCTCGGCGACATCGTAGCCGGCAGCGTCAAAGATGTCCTTGCGGACGAGGAAGGTGTAATCCTGCAGAGCGGTCTCCTTCAGGCCGGGCAGGCGGTAGTACTTGCCGTCAGCCTGCGTGATGGTGGCCAAGTCGTCCTGCATGTTGTACTCCTCGACGAAGTTGGAGTAGTTGGGCATATACTGGACATAGTCGGAGACGGGGACAACGCCGCCGCCGGTGACATACGCAGTTTCAGTGTAGATCTTGGGGATGATGTAGGGGGCAGTGCCGGAAGAAACGGCCAAGGAAACCTTATCGGTGTAGTTGGAGTTGTCAACAACGGTCAGTTCCAGATGGACGTTGGTGGCCTCTTCGATGGCCTTAAAGACGCCCTCGCTGATCCACTTGTCGTTCATGGGATAGGCGGGGTTGTCGTTGAAGAACATCGTGTAGGTGACAGGCTCGTCAGAGTGGAAGTGCTCGCCGTACTCATAGCCGAGGTTCGACTCGTCCGCAGCAGCGGTGTCGGTGGTAGCAGTGCTGCCATCGGTGTTGGTGCTTGCAGCCGTGGAGCTGCCGGAGCCGCCGCAGGCAGCCAGAGACAGCACCATGCCGGTAGCCAGCACGAGGGATGTGAGCTTTTTCATGTTTCGTAACCTCCATTACGTTTTTTCCTGCTCCCCGGAAGGTCCTGGGAAAACAGGCGTTTTCTTTCATCCGGCGCCGGAGTCGGCGTCGGTTTTAAGACAGTGGAAAAACGGGACGCAGAGCACTAACGCGAAAACGTTAGCCCTTAACGCCGCCCAGCATCATGCCCTGCACGAAATACTTCTGGATGAAGGGGTAGATGCAAATGATGGGAGCGGACGTCAGCACCATGGCGCAGGACTTGATGTTGGAAGCGATCTGCATGGCGTCGCCTGCATCGGCACTTGTGCCGGAAGCGCTGCTGATGAGCTGGCGCAGATAGTAGGCAACGGGCCATTTCGTGGTCGTATCCAAGTAGAGGAAAGCATCAAACCAGTCGTTCCAGTACTGGACGACGTAGAACAGTGTCATGGTGGCAATGATGGGCTTGGACAGGGGGATGGCGATGCGCCAGAACACGCCCCACAAGTCCAAGCCGTCGATCTCGCCGGCTTCTTCCAGCTCACGGGGGAGAGTGAGGAAGAAGGAACGCATCAGGATGACGTAATAGGTGGAGATCATGCCGGGCAGGATGAAGGATGCCACGGTATCGCGCAGACCCAAGGAAACCATCAAAATGTAGTTGGGGATCATGCCGCCGCTAAAGTACATCGTGAAGATGATGAACTTGTTGATGGCCTTGCCGCCGTACAGCTCCGCCTTGGAAAGGGGATAGGCCAGCAGGGCGCTGAACAGCAGAGCGCAGACCGTGCCAATGATGGAGTACACAATGGTGTTGCCGTAATAGGGGATGAACTTGCCATCGGTGATGACATATTTATATGTGGAGATGTTGAAGTCCTTCGGGATCAGGCCGACTTGGCCTGCAACGATCGCCTGCGTAGAGGAGAAGGACTGGGCGACCAAGTACAGGAACGGGTAGAGCATCGCAACGCTGATCAGCGTCAGGATGATGGCGTTAAAGACCTTGAACACGCGGTAACTGCCGGATTCCTTGATCTTCATGGGGCCCATAGTAGTTGCTTTTGCCATTATTTTATCCTCCTAATTACCACAAACCGCTGCCGGTCAGCCAAGAGGAGACCTTGTTGGCAACCGTGAGCAGGACCAGGTTGATGACACCTTGGAACAGGCCGACGGCCGTTGCGTAGCTGTAGTTGCCGGAGCCAAGGCCCATGCGGTAGACGTAGGTGGCGATGATGTCGGCTGTCTCATAGGTGGTGGGGGTGTACAGCAGGAAGACCTTCTCGAAAGCGGCGGAACCGCACAGGCTGCCGATGTTCAGAACCAACAGGGTGGAGATGGTGGGCAGGATGGCGGGGATGGTAACGTGCAGGCACTGCTGGAAGCGGTTTGCGCCGTCCAGCTCAGCAGCCTCGTACAGTTCGGTGTTGATGCCGGACATGGCAGCCAAGTAGAGGATGGTGCCCCAGCCGAGGCCCTGCCATACGCCCGTGGTAACAAAGATCGTCGTAAACCACTCGGGCAGGGAGATGAAGGTGATGGCCTCGCCGCCCAGCTTGGTGATGAGGTTGTTGATGGGACCGCTGGTGGACAGAATCTCGCGGACCATGCCCGCAACGATGACCATCGAGATGAAGTGGGGCAGGTAGGAGATCGTCTGCACAATCTTCTTGAAGTGAACATTCTTGACCTCGTTCAGCAACAGGGCGAAGATCAGCGTCAGCGGGAAGCTGATGATCAGATACTTGAAGTTCAACAGCAGTGTGTTCTTGAACGCACGCCAGAAGTTCTGATCCTTCATGAACTGGTTGAAGTACTTCAGGCCGCTCCATTCATCGCCGAAGATGCTGCTGCCGGCGCGGTAGCGGCGGAACGCAATGATGTTGCCGAACATCGGGATGTAGCGGAACACGATGTAGTACACAATGGGAATGAACATCATTGCGTACCATTGCCAGTACTTTTTAATGTGCTTCATCACGGCACCCTGCTTCTTGACAGTGGCCACAGAAGCGTCTTTTTGTGCGGTCTTGGGCATGGTTCTGTCTCTCCTTCCTAATATCAATCACAGGTCAAGGGCCTGCGTTGCGGACTGGGTGACAGTCAGCTTTGCGGGGGCCTGACCCATCAGCGCTACGCTGCGGGCATCAGGCTGGGAAGCACCGACGTAAACGCTGTAGCTGCCTGCCTCAACGATCGGCGTGCCTTCCTCATTGCAGAGGGCGAAGGCGGCCAGCGGCAGGTGAATTTTGACCTGCTTCGTCTCACCGGGCTGCAGCTCGACCTTGGCAAGGCCCTTCAGCTGGGCGTTCGGGGTGTTCTCGCGCTCGGCCTTGACGTAAACCTCCACGCTCTCACGGCCCGCAACGGAACCCTCGTTCGTGACGTCCACCGTCACATCGAGGCCGTCGGAGCCCGCCTCATTCGCGCTGACAGCAGCGTTCTTGAAGCCGAACTTTGTGTAGGACAGGCCGTAGCCGAAGGGGTAAAGGGCTTCCTTCTCCATGTAGCGGTAGGTGCGGCCCTTCATGGCGTAGTCGGTAAACTCCGGCAGGTCGCGGTCGCTGTGGTAGAAGGTAACAGGCAGTTTGCCCTGCGGGTTCGTCTCACCGAACAGAGCGCGGGCCACAGCCTCGCCGCCACGGGCACCGGGATACCAGGCTTCGAGAATGGCGCTTGCGTGCTCATCTGCATAGTTGACAGCCAATGCACTGCCGCCCAGCAGAACCAGAACAACAGGCTTGCCGCTCTCAACACAGGCTTTCAGGACTTCCTCCTGATGGCCGGGGAGCTTCAGGTTCGGCTTGTCGCCGCTGGCGAACTGGTTGCCCTGGTCGCCCTCCTCACCCTCAAGGCCGGCATCCAGACCGAGGACTGCGATAACGACATCGCTCTCCTCGCAGACGCCCTTGACCTCGCTCATCAGCTCGTTGGACTCGGCCAAGCCTTGGATGTTGTCGGCGTAGAGGTGGCAGCCCTGCGAGTAGCGGACTTTCACATCGTCGCCGAGGTAATCTTCAATGCCCTCCAGCACGGTGGTGTAGCGGGAGGCAGTGCCCTCATAGTTGCCCAGCAGCGCCTTGCGACTGTCGGCATTGGGGCCGATGACGCCGACGGTGTGCAGCTTGGACTTGTCCAGCGGCAGCGTGCCGTCGTTCTTCAGCAGCGTCATGATGTTGTCGGCGACTTTCAGGTTCAGGGCCTTCATCTCGGCGCTGTCGACAACGTCGTAGCCAACCTTATTATAAGGAACCTGATCCTCGGCGTCAAACATACCCAGACGCATGCGGGTCACATACAGGCGGGTCAGGCTCTCGTCGATCTTCTCTTCGGAAAGCTTGCCCTCGGCGACGGCCTGCTCAAGGTAAACGTAAAGGTCGCCGCAGTTCAGGTCGCAGCCGTTGTTGACGGCCAGTGCGACGGACTCTACAGGGCCGTCCGTGACCATGTGGCCGGTATGGAAGTCCTTGATGGCCCAGCAGTCGGAGGTAACGTGGCCGTCAAAATGCCACTTGTCACGCAGGATATCCTTTAGCAGGGTCTTGCTGCCGCAGCAGGGCTCGCCATTCGTGCGGTTGTACGCACCCATGACGGCCTCGACACCGGCTTCCTTGACCAGTGCGCGGAAGGCGGGCAGGTAGGTCTCCCACAGGTCCTGCTTGGAGACGATGGCGTTAAAGTGGTGGCGGTCGCTTTCGGGGCCAGAGTGTACGGCGAAATGCTTGGCGCAGGCGGCGGCCTGCAGGTAATCGGGATCATCGCCCTGCATACCCTCAACAAAGCGGACGCCGAGGCGGCTCGTCAGGAACGGATCCTCGCCGTAAGTTTCGTGGCCACGGCCCCAGCGGGGATCGCGGAAGATGTTGATGTTGGGGGCCCAGACAGTCAGGCCCTTGAAAATGTCGCGGTCGCCGTGGGCGCGGCACATATTGTACTTGCCGCGAGCCTCAACGCCGATGGCGTTGCCGACCTGCTCCATCATGTCCTCGTCAAAGGCGGCGGCCATGCCGATGGCCTGGGGGAAGACGGTGGCAGTGCCCGCGCGGCCGACACCGTGGATGCCCTCGCTCCACCAGTTGTAAGCGGGGATGCCCAGACGCTCGATCGCGGGAGCCCAGCTCAGCATCTGGCTGACCTTCTCGTGCAGGGTCATCTGCGCAACGAGGTCGGCCGCACGCTTGCGGTACTCAGCCTCTTTAGCGGGATTCTTAGTTCTCTTCATAGTGCTTTCTCCTGTTCTTCCGTGTCCTTTACAGAACGCCGAAACCTAAAATGGTGAATACTTTGTCCGTGCCCGGCTCCTGCATCTTAATTTCGATGTGATGCCGCTGCGCGGTTTCTTCCTTTAAGATAATGGCCGCATGGCAGTGGGTCCAACCGGCCTGCCGCGGGTCGTAGGCCGCGACCTCTTTGCCGTCTACCGTGACGACTGCCGCGCCGAACTCCTTGCTGCCCGAATCCTTAAAAACGAGCTGGATGCTGCGGCAGGTGATGTCCATCGTGAACGGGTTGTCGCCCGCGCCCTTCTTCCAGTTGTGGGGGAACTCGGGGGTGTTGACATCCTCGAAGTCGAAGGGCACGCTCTGTAAGTCGGTGTCCGTCTCGGTGAAGCAGCCGGGGTCGATGACCGCGTCAAAGGGGTTCACACTGCGGTCCAGCAGCTTCGTCTCGGCAAAGTCGAAACCGTAGTAGGGGGCGAGCTCTTTCGGGGCAGGCCCTTCCTGCTGCTTGTCCAGCCGGTCCAGCATATACATGAGGCAGTCCCGCATGATGCGGTGCCCGCTGTTGGAGGGATGGAACACATCGTAGAAGTACTGGCGGCGGGTGATGACGCTGCGCTCACCGACACCAACGCGGAACTGCGGGCTGACGGCGTCCAGCACATTGACCATCGGCAGCTCATGCCGCCAACCGATGGGAGCCAAGCGATCCTTCAGGTTCCAGTCGTTGGCAAAAACGCTGAACAGCATCACAACGGCGGGCTCATTGGGGGCTGACCAGATCTTTTGGATCAGGCTCTCGTGCATCAGGCCCTTCGTCTCGTCAGCCTCGTCGTTGACGGCGAACTCGACGATGATCAAATCGGGCTGCACCGCACCGTCGCGGGTGATGTCGCGGTCATAGCGGATGATGCCGAGCTGGCAGGGCGTGCCGCCGACGCCCGCTTTGATGTAGCGGACATGTGCGCCGTGGTCGGGTGTGTACCTTTCGCAGATGGCCTCATAGGTCTTGCGCGCGTAGCACATTTCCTGCGAGGGAACCGCACCCGCGCCCTGTGTGATGGAGCCGCCCAGGAAGGCGATCGTCGTGGGCTTGCCATCGCGGAGCTGCTGCAACACACGCTTGATACGGATGTTGTTGCCGGTGCTCAGGCAGCTGCGGGCGATCATCTCGCCGTAGGCGGGCGTATCGAAAGCCACAGGCGGGTCGGGGTCAACCTCGGGGACTGTGTAGCCGTCGTTCAAGTAGAGCTTGACGGTGGCCGTGGCGATGTCCTTCGGTTTGACGAGCTCGAACAGAAACTCCTGCGGCGTCTCGTCGCTGTCGGACCACTGCTGCTCATCCATGACCATGATGTGCTCGGTGCCATCGGTGGTAATCTTCATGCTGTTGCGGCTGCCGCCGCTGCCCAGTTCCCCGGAGAAGCCGAGGGTGAAGGTCACGACCTTGTCGGGCAGGTCGCCGACGATGCTGACGCCGACGCTGTGCACGAGCTTGCGGAAGCCCTTGGCCGTGCGGAGCATTTCCAGAATGTTCTCATCGTCAATGCCGCCGACCATCTTGGCGAAAGTTACAAGGCGGTCACCATTGATATAAACGGGGTGGCGGCCTACGCCGTCATTGCTCGGCAGGCCGCCGACCGGCTTGTCCAGCAGCACATAAAATCCCGGGCGTTTGGCCGTTGGGTCCTTGGGTGCGATCTTGTCCAACACCGTTTGCCTCACTCTTTTCTGAATTGTCTGTGTCTTATGTTTGGTGAGCTCATCACAGGCCAAACATATCATCTGCCGTTATTATACCGCATTCCGAAAATGCATGCTTCTCATTTTTTGCTATGTATCTTATCAATATCTGCTGTTTTTACAGGCTTGTTGATTGTTTTTTGTGCAATGTGCTAGAAAGAAAAACACAGTTTTTGTGCGATTCGAGAAACGAATTGTAACTTTCGTGTCATCATTATGGATAAATGGTGCATAATGTGCCGCGAATTTTTCCTACCTACTGCGCTTGTTCGGCATCGCCAAAATTTGCACAGCCTGAAAAAATAGCACAAAATAAGCATTGCAAAAGCCGAAAGTCCCGAAAACGACGGGGCTTTTCTTGCAAAATGCGTCATTTTTGCGCTAAATTCCACGGTTACACTGCGTTATAAGTGGAATGCAGGGGTGCTGTATTTATGTTGCCCTGTTGAAAATCGAGCCCGGTACCCCCTTGATTTTGCCGCTGCAACCTGCTATATTGAGCCAAAACCGAACAACGAAAGGGGCCGATTTATGGCAGCAGTTACCCTGCCCACACACTATCGCAACGTTTTTGCGGAGCTGGGCTATGCGCAGGCGGAGATCGACGCACGCATTGAAAATACGTTTCATACCATTTTTTATGGGGACGAGGCCCACCGCTTCTACCACCCCACCGGGCCGGGTCTTGCCTACATCGAGGACACGGGCAACCACGACGTCCGTACCGAGGGCATGAGCTACGGCATGATGCTCTGCGTACAGACTGATCACAAGGCCGAATTTGACGCACTATGGAGTTGGGTCATGCACTATATGTACATGCAGGACGGCCCCAACGCCGAGGTTTGCGTGCGCCGTTTCTGGAACACGCCCCTGCGGGATGGCCCACGCCGCTATTACGACAACTGCCTGTACTTCTTTGCCCTGCTGGCTCTCAGCGGCCGATACCGCATTTGGCCGCTGTAAGGCGTTCTGATATAGTAAAAAAGGAGAATCCTATGATGATGCAATTTGCCTGCACGGCCCGGTCGGCGGACGATGAGGACTACCGCCCGCTGGCTGAAACGCCGCTGACGCTGGACTTTGCCTATGACCACGGCGTTTCGACTTTGGCCGATCCGGCGGTCTGGCAGGTGACGCTGACCAACAACGCCGATGCCCCATGGCGCGGCGTTGTTAAGCTGGAACACTGCGTTGCTTGCGATGCACCGCGCTTTTTCTTACCCGGATTCCTCTACGGCCGCAATCGCGGCGAAGCCCCGATCCGCGTTGACAACCGCTACCCAAGGCTGCGGGCAGGTACACCGGAGTTTCCTGCATCGCCTTGGTGGATGGTCCGCGCTGATCGCCTCAGCCACCCCGCAGCCTTCCTGCTGGACGGCGGACGGTGGTATGGGCTCTCGGCTGCGCCATATTTCGTGCGCCAAAACGGCGTGCTGCAACCCTGGCAGCCCGGCAGGGCGGGAACGTTCGCACAGTTTGCAGGCTTTACCTGCTCACTGAACACGGGCAGTGTCGGCTACACGCTGGGGTACGAAAACGCGCCCTGGCTGTTTGTGCAGTCCCACAACATCAAGCCCCGCGCCCCGATGGGTGAAAACTGCTTGACGCTGGCGGGGGGGAGAGCGTTGCCTTCCCGCTGTACCTCTATGATTTTGTCGCAGTGGATGGCGAGCGCACGCTGTACGCGGCGCTGGAGGCCGTCTATGGGCTGTGGCACACGCCGCCACGCCCGGCACGACCCCCTCCCACGCGGCAGAGCTGCTGGCCGGGGCCGTTACCCGCGACGCTTGGCTGCCCGACGATAAAAACTATGTCGGCATCACCAAAGAGCACTCGGACGGCAGCTATGAGCAGAACAAGATCTTCTCCATCAGCTGGACCAACGGCCTGTCCGCCGCCGTGCCCTGCCTGCAGGCGGCGCACCGCCTGGGGGATAAGACGATCCGCGCTGCGGCCCTTGCCTGCATCGACAATATTGTGCAGAACTCTTTGGACCCGCGCTGCGGCCTGCCCAACGAGACCTGGGACGCCGAAAACGGCTGGAGCTGTCGGGGCTGGTGGTTCGACGGCATGTACACGGGCGGGCATTCCGGCTATCTGGTCGGACAGACGCTTTATTATATCCTAAAGGCCTATCGGCTCGAAGCTGCCCGCGGCATCGACCACCCCGACTGGCTCGCCTTTGTGCAGGGCGTGGTGCCACGGCTGGCGGCGGCACGCAACGGCGACGGCGAGTACCCGTTTACCCTGTCGGAGCAAACGGGCGCAGGGTTGGAATACGATTCCCTGGGCAGCGCCTGGTGCTTGGCCGCTGAGGCTGCGCTGATGCAGCTGACGGGCGACACCGCCGACCTGCCCGCCATGGAGCGCAGCGAGGTACACTACTACGACGCCTTTATCCGTCGTGCTGAGTGTTACGGCGGCCCGCCGGATACCAGCAAAGCCGTGGACAGCGAGGGTGTGCTGGCCTACATCCGCGTTGCGCGGCTGCTGCACGAGTTGACGGGCAAGGCCGTCTATCTCGACCACCTGCGGGACGCACTGTGCTATGAGTACAGCTTTAAATTCTGCTACAATGTGCCCGTACAGGTCCCGCCGCTGTCCCGCCTCGGCTGGTCGAGCTGCGGCGGCAGCATCACTTCGGTGGCCAACCCGCACATTCACCCCATGTCCTGCACAGTTGCCGACGAGATGTTCTACTATCTGCACCGCCGCCCCGATGCCTATATTGAATCCCGTTTAAAGGATACGGTGGGCTGGTCGCTGCAGACCTTCAACACCTTTGACCGCGAGTACGACTACGGCCGCGCGGGCTGGATGTCCGAGCGGTTCTGCCACTGCGAGGGCCTGCTGGTGCAGACCTACCCCGACGGCAGTCTTGCCAGCACATGGTTTGCGCTGATGCCCTGGGCTTGCGGCAGCGTGCTGGAAGGCGTGTGCGGCACGTGGTGGAACTATAAAGGCAATACCGCATAATTCTAAGTGCCGATACGGCGAGCGAGGTGCGGCAGATGCTAAGCCAAAATGCTCGATAATACTGGATGCTGCAGAGGTGAGCACCGCCAGTGGCGGAAACAGCGAACCGAAGCAGGGGCAGCGGTCGCAGAGTGCGAGGGGCTTTTGCCCCCGAAGCACGATGCGGGTACCGCAACCCGACATTATCGAGCATTTTGGCAACGCAGATGCCGTGCCGCAGCCGCCGAAGCGGTGCTTAAGCCGCTAGGCGGGAATTGTGCGGTGTTGCCATAGAGAACGCACGGACGAAAAATATTCCGGAAATTCATGTACAAATGATGGCGAACGGCAACCGAACAACAGACAGCACAAAAGCACCCCCTGCACCAAAAGCACAATGCTTTCCGGTGCAGGGGGTGTTGTGGTTCAGTTCAGCCGGTCAGCCAAAACCATCAATCTTCGATCGTGATTTTGGTGATGACAGGCATCTGTTTGGGCTTGTTCCAGGTTTCAGGGCCGTAAGTGGGCTGGTTGGCAATGGCGTCCAGCACATCAAAACCGCTCTCCATTTCGCCAAAGGCGGCGTAACGGCCGTCCAGCTTGGCAGCATCCTTGTGAACAACAAAGAACTGCGTGCCGGCGGTATCAAAGTCATCATCGCGCGCCATAGAAAGGGCACCGCGGATATGCTTGAGCGGGTTGTTGACGCCATTTTCCGTAAACTCGCCCTTAATATGCCAATCACTGTCCGTCATGATGTCATTGTCCGGCGAACCGCCCTGAATGACATAATCCTTAACGATGCGGCACCAACACAAACCATCATAAAAACCGCTGCGTGCAGTTTTCACAAAGTTTGCCACGGTGAGGGGGGCATATTCCGGGTACAGCGTAAAAACCATAGTACCAAAGTCCCTGGTTTCAATCGTGCAACGCATTAGCCGACCTTCACATCCTTGAAGAACAGGTTGCCGGAAGCAGTCATGTAGAAACCGCTGATGTTGTCATGCATCAGGTAGTTGTTGGACTTGTAGTACAGGGGCAGAACAGCGTAATCGTTGGAAACGATGGCGTCAGCCTGCAGGGTCAGCTCAGCAGCCTTGGCCGGATCATTCTCAGCCTTGACCTGCTCAACCAGAGCGTCATAATCGGCGTTGGAATAGAACAGGTTGTTGGAAGAATCGCCGGTCTTGCACAGGGGCAGGAAGCTCATGGGGTTCACGTAGTCAGCGCTCCAGCCCATGGCAGCAACCTGATAGTTGCCTTTCTGAACGTCGTCATAGAAGATGCTCCACTCGTTGGAGGAAACTTCAACATTGATGTTCAGGTTGTTCTTCAGCATTTCAGCCATAGCTTCAACGACCTTCTTGACGGTGTCGTTGTCGTAGTAGCTCAGGGTCAGAGTGGGGAAGCCTTCGCCGTTGGGGTAGCCAGCCTCTGCCAAGGCAGCCTGGGCGCCCTCAACGTCAGCGGTAGCGGACAGGCCAAAGCTTTCGCGGCCTTCGGTGATATCCTTACCATCAACAGAGTAGCCGGGGGCCAGGAAGCTGTAAGCGGGCTGTGCATCGACCTGCACAACGTTGTCGATGATGGACTGACGGTCGATGGCCAGGCAGATTGCCTTGCGGACCAGAACGTTGTTCACAGGCTCGGCAGAGCAGTTGAAGTCATAGTAAACAGTGCCGTAGCTGGGGCTGGTCTGCACACCGGCATTCTCGGCCTTCAGGCGGGCAAAGTCAGAGGAAGGAATGCTGGCAACGCCGTCAACCTCACCGGACTCGTAAGCGGTCAGAGCAGTTGCCTGATCCAGAACGTAGCGGAAGGTGACCTTCTGCAGGGAGACATTCTCAGCATCCCAGTAGTTCTCGTTCTTTTCCAGAATGACGTTTTCGTTCATGCTCATGCTGGCGATCTTGAAGGGGCCGTTGCAGATATAGGTATCTGCTTCGGTGGACCACTTGTCGCCGTTGGCTTCAACGGTGGCTTTCTGAACAGGGGAGAAGGTCCACATGCTCAGGATGTCGATGAAATAGGAGGTGGGCTGGATCAGGGTGATCTCCAGGGTCTTGTCGTCCAGAGCCTTCACGCCCAGGTCGTCAGCGGTGGCGGTGCCGTCGTAATACTCCTGAGCATTCTTGATGTAATCGGTAGCCATGCTGACATACTGTGCGGCGGTGGCCGGGGTCAGAACGCGCTGAATGGTGTAAACGTAATCTTCAGCGGTCAGGTCGCTGCCATCGCTCCACTTCAGGCCGTCGCGCAGGTGGAAGGTGTAGGTCAGGCCGTCGTCGCTGATATCCCAGCTTTCAGCGTTGCCGGGAACCAGGGTGCCGGTGCTGTCATAGGTAACAAGGCCTTCGAAGCAGTTGATCAGAACATACTGTGCGAAGGAGTTGTTGGTCACGCTCGGATCCAGGCCGTCGGGAATGTTGCTCAGAACAAAGGTCAGTTCCTGGGCGGCATCACCGGTAGACTCGGAGGAAGCGGTGGTGGAAGTTGCTTCGCTGCTGGCAGCAGAAGAAACATCGGAGATGTTCTGGGGCTCATTGGAAGCGCCGCAGGCGCTGAGCAAGGAGACCGCCAGCGTGCCGGCAAGAGCGGCACTGATGACTTTCTTTTTCATGTGTATCCCCCTCGAAAAGAAAATAATGTATGTTTGCCGTTCCTTTGCACCGGCAGGGCGCAGCAAACCGGGCAGGGGAGCCAAAACGGAACAGCACCACCGTGTTGCATATCCCGCTTTGGCCGCCGGTACCCGTTTGCGGCAGGCTGCCGGAACAAGAAACGGAGAAACCAAAAGAAAAAGGCTTAATACAGGCGGCAGGCCACAAAATGGCCGGGTGCGGCTTCCTTCATGGCCGGGGTCTGCTCGCTGCAAATGGGCTTTGCATAGGGGCAGCGGCCACAGAACCGGCAGCCGGGTTTCGGGTTGACCGGGCTGGGCAGATCGCCCTCCACACCGGCGCTCGCATGGGCGCGGGCCAGCTTGGGGTCCGCGATGGGAATGCAGCTCAGCAAGCCCTTGGTGTAGGGGTGCAGCGGGTTTTTGTAGATCTCTTCAGAATCGCTGCTTTCCACCAGCTGGCCCAGGTACATCACGCCGATGTCATCCGAAACGTAACGCACCATCGAAAGGTCGTGGGCGATAAACAGGTAAGAGGTACCTTCGGCCTGCTGGTAGTCACGCAGCAGATTGACGACCTGCGCCTGAATGGAAACGTCCAGTGCGGAGATGGGCTCATCACAGATGACCAGCGCGGGGTTCAGCACCAGGGCGCGGGCAATGCCGACGCGCTGGCGCTGGCCGCCAGAAAACTCGTGGGCATACCGTCCGGCGTGTTCTGCCGTCAGGCCAACGCGGTTCAGCATGGCAAAGACTTTTTCGTCAACTTCCTGCTTGCTTTTGCAAACATGGTGGGCTTTCAGCGGCTCGGCAATGATATCGCGCACCGTCATGCGGGCGTTCAGCGAAGCATACGGATCCTGGAAGATCATCTGCATGTTGCGGCGCACCGGCTGCATCTGCCGGGGCTTGAGGTGGGCGATATCCTGCCCGTTGAAGATGATCTTGCCCTGCGAAGGCTCATAAATGCGGATGATGGTGCGTGCGCAGCTGCTTTTGCCGCAGCCAGACTCGCCAACCAGGCCAAAGGTGCGGCCGCGGCGCAGCGTAAAGTTGACGTCATCTACTGCATGAACTTCCGCGTGCGGGCCGACAGAAAAGAATTTTGTCAGGTGCTCTACCTGAAGAATGGGCTGTTCCATTAGTGTGCCTTCCTTTCGGCTTCTGCCAGTTTTTCATGCAGAGGATTGTCCTCGGCCGGGGCGTCCGGCTGCAGCAGCCAGCAGCGTGCCTGACGGCTGCCAACCTGGACAAACGGCGGGCACTCGGCTGCGCAGATGTTGCGCGCAAACTGGCAGCGGGAAGCAAACGGGCAGCCCTTGGGGGGCTTGGTCATATCCGGCGGGCTGCCGGGGATGGACTGCAGGCGCTCGCTCTTATCCTTGGTCAGGCCGGGGATGGAGGCCAGCAGGCCCATGGTGTAGGGGTGCAGCGGGTTTTCAAACAGATCGTTGATCTCCGCTTCCTCCATCACAAGGCCGCCGTACAGAACAACAACGCGGTCGCACAGCTCAGCCACAACGCCCAGGTCATGGGTGATAAAGATGATGCTGGTGCCGTATTCCTCCTGCAGGGAGCGCATCTGTTTCAAAATCTGGTGCTGGATGGTCACATCCAGGGCGGTGGTGGGCTCGTCCGCAATCAGCAGGTCGGGGTGGTTGGCCAGCGCCATGGCGATCATGACGCGCTGGCGCATACCGCCGGAAAATTCATGCGGGTAGGATTTCAGCCGCTTTTCGGCTTCGGGAATACGTACTTCGCGGAACAGCTCCAGCGTGGCAGCCTGCAGCTCGTCGCGCTTCATCTCCGGGTGGTGTACATGGATCATTTCGGCAACCTGTTTGCCAACGGGAATCAGCGGATTCAGGCTGGACATGGGGTCCTGAAACACCATGGCGATCTTCTGGCCGCGGATTTCGCGCATCTGCTTATCGCTGACTTTGGTCAGGTCGGTGCCTTCAAATTCAATTTTGCCGTTTTTAATGCGGGCAGTATCGGCCAGCAGGCGCAGGATGGACATGGAAGTAACACTTTTGCCGCTGCCGGACTCACCGACAATACCAAGGATCTCGCCCTTATGCACTTCAAAGCTGACGCCGCGCACAGCCTGCACTTCGCCGGAGGAAGTCATAAAGGAGGTTTTCAGATCCTCTACCTTCAAAATCGTCTCGCTCATTTTGCTCTCCTTACTTCTTCAGCTTCGGGTCCAGTGCATCACGCAAACCATCACCGACAAAGTTAAAGGCAAACATGATCACACAAATCATCAAAGCAGGGATCAACAGCTCGTGCGGGCTGGTGCGCAGGTTGGCAGATGCATCGTTGCACATGGTGCCAAGGCTGGCCAGCGGGGGCTGCAGGCCGATGCCCAAATACCCCAGGAAAGCCTCCATAAAGATGGCAGAGGGGATGAGCATGGTAATGGTAACAAGGATGGAGCCGAGCGCGTTGGGAATCAGGTGGTCAAACAGAATCGTTGTGGCAGAGGAACCAATGGTCTTGGCGGCAAGAACGAATTCCTGCTGCTTCAGGCTCAGGATCTGGCCGCGCACAACACGGGCCATATCCACCCAGTACACGCTGCCCAAGGCAACAATGATGCTCTGGATACCGGCACCCAGCACCTGCATGATCAGGATAACATACAGCGTCAGGGGAATGGTGGAGATAATATCCACAATACGCATCATGATCATATCCACGGTGCCGCCCAGGTAACCGGAAATACCGCCGTACAGAATGCCGATGATGAGGTTGACGAACGCAGCCATCAAGGCAACCAGCATGGAAATGCGGGTGCCGTACATCAGGCGGGTCAGCACATCGCGGCCCAGGGCGTCAGTGCCAAGGATGTAGGATTTGTTCAACATCGTCTTGGACGGGTAGATGCTGCCGGTGGCTTCATCGGCAATGACATAGGGGCTGCCGCCGTAATACAGGGCAACCTCGGTGCCGTCGGCATCAAAGATGGTCATGGATTTATCGGATTCATCGCGCACCTTGCGCAACTGGCCGCTCAGTTTGCCGTCCGGGGTAACGGAGATGACTTTCAGGGCGGTGGTAATGTACAGGTAGTCACCGTTGGGGATCTGGTAAACCTTCATGACCGGCGGAACGTTGACAACTTCCAGATTCTGCACGGAGTAATCATACGGGGTAAACAGGGGGCCGACCAATGCAAAAAGCATCAGGGCGATAATAATCACAAAACCGGCGATAGCCGTCGGCTTGCGGCGGAAACGGAACCAGACGTCACCTGCAAAGGTGCGGCTTTTGGACCAGATTTTTTCACGGTCGCTGTTATCGGTAGCAAGCGGTTCCCACTTGTTCTGTGCGGTTAAATCTGCCATAAGTGTTTTCACCTTTCCTCAACATTACGCGTCAAACTTGATTCTGGGGTCGATCAGGCAGTAGAAAATATCGACCAAAAACACCATTGCCATCAGGAACGCAGCAAAGAAAATGGTAACGCCCATGATGGTGGTGTAGTCGCGCTGGGTCACGCTGTTTACAAAGTAATAGCCAATGCCGGGAATGGCGAAGATCTTTTCTACAACAAAGCTGCCGGTCAAAAGGCCAGCCACCGTGGGGCCAAGCACCGTGATGACGGGGATCAGCGCATTGCGCAGGGCATGCTTGGTAACAACGGCGAACTCGGTCAGGCCCTTGGCGCGGGCGGTGCGGATGTAATCCTGGCCCATAACTTCCAGCAGGCTGGAGCGCATCAGGCGGGCCAGATAGCTGACGGAATAGCCGCCCATGGCGATGACGGGCAGGATGTAGCTCTTCCAGCTGTCCAGGCCGAAGGTAGGCAGTACGTTCAGCTTAAAGGAGAATACATAGATCAGCATGGAGGCGATCACGAAAGACGGAATAGTAACGCCGATGGTGGCAATGGCCATCAGCAGCATATCCTGCCATTTGCCGTTTTTCAGCGCGGCCAGTATGCCCATGGGGATGGAGGTAAGCAGCACAAACACCAGGGTGACAAGGCCCAGCTTGGCGGATACCGGCGCACCGGTGGCAATAAAATCGTTGACGGTTTTGCCGGTATATTTATAGGAAGGACCGAAATCGCCATGCAGCAGGCTGCCCAGATATTTGACAAACTGCACCGGCATGGGCTGGTCCAGGCCGTACTTGGCTTCCATGGCCTGGGTAACTTCTTCCGGCACGCCCTTGGTGTTGGTGAACGGGCCACCGGGAATAGAGTGCATCAGGGTGAAGGTGATCAGAATGATCATGAACATGGCAATGATCATGGTTCCGATGCGCTTCAGGATAAATTTAACCATTACGTTTTCCTTCTTTCGTGTGCACGGCCGCCGCACAGGGAATGGCGCCCCGACGGCTGCTCTGTGGCCATAGTGTGCACATGCGTTGTTCCTGGCGGCAGTACAGACTGACAATCCAGCCGCCTTATAATTATCTTATTATATAGCGGCAGCTTGCGGTTGTCATCAATTTTTATTCATATTTTTTTCACCTTTATAAAAATATCCGATTTGCATACAAAACAAACGGAGCCGATGAGAAAATGTGTAGAATAAGACCATGGATTAAGAGGGAAAAAGCGATGAGCAAAGTAAATGTGTCCTCGTGACGAGAACAAAAAAGAGAAAATATGGGAATGAATGCAATATTGCCGACCCGGAAAGTTGGAAATTCCAGCGGGGCGGGCTTTGTATGGGTGGTTTAACGGCTTAAGGCAACACCGCACAATTCCCGCCTGACGGCTTAAGCACCGCTCCGGCGGCTGCGGCACGGCATCTGCGTTGCCAAAATGCTCGATAAGACATCCAGTATTATCTGCGCTTTTGGCTTGGCATCTGCCGCACCTCGCTCGCCGTATCGGCACTTAGAATTATGCGGTGTTGCCTTAACACTCTAGTGAATCGCTGTGATGGTTGAAACAAAGCGCAATGCTCTGCCGCTGGAACGTGGGAAAGCGCTTCCGGCGCAAAATCATGGGATCACTGCGGAATGGTAGGGAAACAAGCAGCGTACAGGGGGATGTGGTGGACTGTTTATGTGCGGAAAAAGGAAAAGTGAGACGAATGGAGGCGGACGGAGAACATACATAAACCCAAAGGGATGCCCAACTCATCAAGTGAAACACGGCGCGAAAAAGCATAACGGCCACAGCGAGATGGCCGAACCACAGACCAAAACGCAAAAAGGCAATGGAAACGCAGCAAAATAGCAGAGGTGAGGAACAACAGAGCAAAATATCTGTCCTTGATTGGAATACACAAAATACAGGGAGTGGAAACGGCGTATGCAAGCCCGTCAAAACTGTATATATAACGCAAAACTCGAATATATATACAGTTTAACAGGAAAGGCTCCTCCGATGATAAAAGCGTAAAAATCGGCTATCCATGGCACAGGAAGCCAGGATGGCGGCAGGCGCTGCAAAGTCAAAAGGCGCAGAATCTTTCCCGATATGTCCTCTACTCAAAAACATTTTTGCTCTGCATCCCCGATTCCCGCACCTGTTCGGGGGGAGTTTTGGTATTTCCGTATCAGATAGAAAACAGCAGGCCTGTGCTGCGGCAGTACAGATTTGCGGGGCGTTCCGCTTTCCCTATACCGCAGGGGGGCTGCATATTGCAGAGAAATTACCGTTTCCCCCGATGCAGAATGGATGGCATATTCATTTATAGTGTGATAGAACGATTTCATTAAGTTAGCCAAAGCTAATGCGGCGGCAAAGAGCAGCATCACGAAAGAATGGCTGCCGGAAATCATGCCGTAACCCACGGTCCACAGCAGAATGTTGAACACCGTCACAAAAGCGCTGGCATGAAGTGCAACGGTTATAAAGTTATAAGCAGCCTGAAGGCATTGCCGCGCATGGTGCAGGGAGGGTTTTTAAGCGATTTAAGGAGATTTAGGGCAATACCGCATAATTCTAAGTGCCGATACGGCGAGCGAGGTGCGGCAGATGCCAAGCCAAAAGCGCAGATAATACTGGATGTCTTATCGAGCATTTTGGCAACGCAGATGCCGTGCCGCAGCCGCCGGAGCGGTGCTTAAGCCGTCAGGCGGGAATTGTGCGGTGTTGCCTTAGAGATAGGAATGGGGCGATGGGCAGAATGTTTAAGCCAAACACGTAATTTCGCTAAAGCCCGGTTTAGCGAAATATAGAGGGGGGAGCAGGTCAATGCCGTCTGCCAGAATGCCGCCAGAAAAGCTGGCGTGCGCCGCTGCACAGGCTGCGCTGGCTTCGTCACCATCAGCATTATGCTTTTGATGGCCCCTGCAGTGGATGCCGTGGGCGGCTGGACAACGCGGACGATGTATCAGAGATCATGCAGCGCTCACCTGTCGGTTCCCGTTTTGCCGTATCATTCTGCTGCTTTAACAAGAACGAAAATCTTTACGGCGGCAAAGAAATGCTGTATACTAAGGTGTAAAGACACCTTGGAAGAAAATACTGTGGACAGGGAGCAAATGCTATGAATGACGAAAAAATCACCCTTGATCTTGTGATTGATGTGCAGAAAGATTTTATTACCGGGGCACTGGCCAACACACAGGCGCAGGCCAATGTGGCGCACCTGGCAGAGACCGCGCGGGCACACGCGCAGGCCGGGCACTGGATGTTCTTTACCCGTGATACCCACCAGGACAACTACCTGACCACGCGGGAGGGCCGCAGCCTGCCGATCGAGCACTGCATTGAGGGTGAGGATGGCTGGAATTTTGCGCCCGAACTGGAAAACGTCATGGCGGACACCGAGCCGGAAGTGTGCCACATTGTGGACAAACCCACGTTCGGCAGTTATATGCTGCCCAGTGAGATTCTGGATGAACTGATGGCACACAACAAGGCTGTTGAAGATATTGAAAAAATTGTTATTTATGGCTACTGCACTGATATCTGCGTGATTAGCAACGCCATGGTACTGCGTGCAGCTTTCCCGGAAACAGAGATCGAAGTTTTGTCGGACTGCTGCGCCGGGGTAACGCCCCAGAGCCACCAGACCGCGCTGGATGCCATGCGGGCCTGCCAGTTTACAATCATATAATAGGTGATGAAATAAAAAATACCGTGCAGCTTTTTTGAACTGCACGGTATTTTTATCTGTTTGTCAGCTGACGCAGCTGGTTCAGGTCCTCCCGCGTATCCACATCCCTCAGTTCGGCATCGTTCCGGGCGGACACAAGGCAGACGGAACCGGGGTGGGCCCGCGCAACGGCATTGCCGCCGCGGCCATCCGGCAGGTGAAGCAGCTCCGAAAAATAATCCGCGCCGAACAGCACTGGGCTGCCGGGGGTGCCATCGGCAGCGCACAGCCGCACAATGGCATCGGGGGCCGCTGCCAGCGCCAGTGCTTCCACACTTTGCTGCGTGAACAGCGGCTGGTCCCCCGGCAGAAACAGGCAGCCGCGCAAAGCGGGCTCTTTTCCCAGCAATGCCGCCAGCCCCAGCCGGACCGTATCGCTGCGGTAGGGCTGCGCGTGGCGCAGAACGGGGATGCCCTGCGCGTTACAGAGCGCCTCAACCTCTTCCGAGCGGGTCACGACAATGCGGCAGGCCAGCAGCGGCAGGGCGGCTAGAGCCAGCGCATTGGCGATCAGCGGTGCACCGCAAAAATCCGCCATCAGCTTGTTTCCGCCGAACCGCCGCCCCAGCCCGGACGCCATGACCACGCAGCCGAGAGCGGGCGCGGAATCGTCCAAATCCACCACAAAGGCATCCTGCCGGGCGCACAGTGCGGTTAAAAATGGGGTATCCTGCTTACGCACAATAGCGAGAACGCGCTTTGCATCCAGCAGCGCTTCCACTGCCTGCCGGAATTCGGGGCAGCTATTTTCCAGGTAACCGAGTTCATCCAGCACCGCCCATTCGCTCTCCCCTGCCGCCATGCGGTGCAGGGCGGGTACTCCCAGCAGCAAAAGGCCGTCCGCCACGGGGCGCATCCGGTTTTCGCCTGGGGGCAGTGCCGGGTCAAAGCGGCCGATCACCGCTATTTTTCCGCCCACACTTTCTCGAATTTCCACACGGTCCGCAGGGTACGCTGCTGTGGTAATTTCCTGTGCCCCGGGGCAAAGCAATGGCACCAGCGCACGCAGTAGGGTGGTTTTTCCCGTACCGCGCCCGCCGGTCAACAGCAGGTGGCGCTTACCGCTCACCCGGAAAGAACTTATAATAGAGCTCGCGGTCAGTCTGTACACAGGCATCACGGTAAGCCTCATACCTTTCCATAAAATTGCGGGCTTCATCCGTCAGGGTGCTGCCCCCGCCGCCGCGCCCGCCAATGGTTTTGCGGGTCAGCGCAAAGCCCAATTCTTTTTCCGCCCGCTTGACCATGCGCAGCGCTTTGGAGTAAGAAAGCCCCATGGCCTGTGCCGCCGCCCGCAGTGAGCCGGTCTCTTCAATCCGGTGCAGCAGGCGGCAGGGGCCTTCGCCAAAAAAGCGCTCGCCGATATCATCGCAGAGCATCACATGAATCTTCAGTTTCATTTTTCTTTCCTCATAACGGCAGCAGCGCCAGCCGCACCCGGCCCGTGCGGTCGGTCACGGGCACCAGTTCCAGCGGGCCGTATACTGCTGCCAGCGCGGATTGCAGCGCTTCAACCGGGTCGGTTCTGGGGTACAGCATGGCTCCAACCTGCCCGTTTTGCAGCACGATCAGCGTATCGCACCAGTCCAGCATCAGCATGGGGTCATGCAGGCAGATCAGCGCTGTTTTGCCACTTGCATGCACAAATTCTGCCAGCAGCGCCGCCATATGGCTGCGGTTGGCAAGGTCCAGGGCGCTGTCCGGTTCATCCAGTAGCAGCAAAGGCGCATCCTCCACAAAGGTACGTGCCAGAATACAGAGCTGGCGTTCGCCGCCGCTCAGCGTCAGGTAGTCCTGCTCGGCTTTATCCGCCAGGCCTACCGTGCGCAGGGCTTCTTCCGCTGCCGCACACATGGCAGCGGTGGGGCTTTGCAGCACGCCAAGGCGGGGGTTGCAGCCCATCAGCACAACTTCCCGTGCAGACATGGACACTGAAATTCCGCTTTGCTGCGGGGTGTAACTGACCGTTTGTGCCAGACACCTGGTAGAAAGGCTTTCCAGCGGCACACCATCCATCAGGCAGCACCCCGTATGGGGCAAAAGCCCGGCCACTGCGCGCAGCAGGGTGGTTTTTCCGCTGCCGTTCGCCCCCAATATTCCCACCAGCTGGCCGGGGGTATCTATCGTAAAATGAACATTTTGCAGGATGTTCTTATCGCCAAGACGGACGGCCAGATTCTCCACAGTGAACATTACCGCGTCTCCCTCCCCGGCTTTATAATAAGGTAAAGCAAAAACGGAACACCCAGCAGCGAGGTGAAGATACTGACCGGCAGTTCGGTTGCCGCCACCGTTTTGGCAATGGTATCCGCCGCCAGCAGCAGCGTGCTGCCCACCAGCCCGCTGAGCAGGCTGGTGGAGCGGCGGTTGTGCCCCGCCAGCAGCCGCGCACAGTGGGGGGCCAGCAGCCCGATAAAGCTGATCAGCCCAGTCACGCTGACAACCGCGGCCACCACCAGCGTTGCCAATGTCAGCAGCAGAAAACGCATCCGCCCCACCGGAACCCCCAGCAGCCGCGCTTCATCCTCTTCCACGGATAAAAGCATCGCCTGACGGTGCAAAGCAAAAATTACGGCGCAACAGGAAATAACCATTGGAACGGGGAACCACACCCGGCTTTGCGTTACCCCCGCCAGGCTGCCCATGATCCAATATTCAATGCTGGCCAGCTCTTTTTCCGGGTCAGCGGTCAGCTTTAGCAGCATCAAAAGAGTTTGCGCCAGCGCATGTACGGCAATGCCCGCCAGCACCAGGTTCATCTTGCTGCGCCCCGGCGCGGCGGCCGCCAAGCCAAGCGAGAGAAACACCGCTGCCAGCCCGCCCGCAAAGGCGCATACCGTGGTGCTCAGCGTGCCCGAAGAGACAAACAAGATGGCAAATGCCGCGCCAACGCTGGCCCCCGACGATACCCCAATGATATCCGGGCTTGCCAGTGGATTGCGGAAAACAGTCTGGTACACAAAGCCCGCCACGCCAAGACCGAACCCGCCCGCCAGCGCCATCACGGCACGGGGCAGGCGCAGTACCGTAAAGGTGCGCACTGCCATAGCGTCCCCCGCCAGCAGTGCCTGCAGGGTTATGGGATAACGGCCGAAATAAAGTGCCGCACCAAAGGCCATAAAAACGCAGAGCGTTGCGCCCAGAAGGCACAGCGCCGTGCGTTTGCGGTTATTATTCATAAGATTCGGGGGTAAAGCCATAGAAGCTACCATAGAATTCATCGGCAGCGGCGTGGTAATACTCCTCGGTCACCTGCTCCGGGTGCAGCACGCTGGCAAGATAAACACTGCCAAGGAAGCTGGCCGGCACGGGGGAATCCACAGCCTCAACAGCGTGGGGCAGCTGGTAAACATGGCTCTCCTTGACGGCGGTGCAGTCCGCCAGGGCGGCATCGTTCAGAACAGAATCAACGTCATATTCAGCATCGGATGCCAGAATGATGTAATCGGGGTTCCAATCCAGGATCTGCTCATAGGAAACTTCGGCCCAGTAGGTATCTTCCACGCTGGCGGCGGCGTTTGTGCCGTTGGCGTTTTCGATCATCGTGTTCTGATACATGGCGGGGCCTGCGGTTTCCAACACGGAGCTGTTGCCTGCCAGGTAAACGCTGGGGGCATCGGTGCCGGCAACGGCTTCGGCCAGGGCGGCCAGGTTGCTGTCAATGGCCATTTCCAGCTCCTCGCCGCGGGCGGTGGTGTTGGTTGCCTGTGCCAGCAGCTCGATCGCGTCGAACAGGCCGGCCTGGTTTTCCGGCTTAACAGCCAGCACGGTCAGGCCCATTTCCTCCATCTGGGGGATGGAATCCTTGAGCTTGGCGGGCACGATGACAAGATCCGGGGCCAGCGCAGCGCAGCCTTCCAGGTCAAACTCTTTGGCGGTGCCAATGCTGGGCAGGGACTGGATCTCCGGGGCGGACAGGCTGTAGATGTTGCGTTTGTCGGCTTTGGCTTCCACGCCAACCAGCTCGTTCTGCACGCCCAGCGCAATCAGCAGGCTGGTGGAAATGTAGTAGCCGCTGGCAAGGGTTTTGGGTTCTTCCTCAATGGTAACTTCGCGGCCCAGCTGGTCGGTAACGGTCAGCGGGTAGGTAACCGCCGTTTCGGCGGCAGGTTCTTCCGGTGCAGCAGTGGCTTCTGGGGCTGCGGTAGCCTCTACAGAAGCAGCCTCGCTGGCTGCGGTACTGCTGGCCGCAGCGGTGCTGCCGCAGGCTGTCAGTGCCATAGCGGCGGCCAGCAGCAGGGCGGTCATTTTGGTCATTTTCATGTTTCTTACTTCCTTCTAAAACCAATATTTCGTTGTGTTTTTCAAACAACAACGGAATTATAGCAGAATTTGTGGTAAAATAAAAGTGGTACTACACAAAAGTATGATTTTACCCAAAAACGGAGAGCATTCTATGATAACGATTCGAGAATATGCCCGCCCCGCCACACTGGAAGAAGCATGGCAGCTGAACCAGAAGCGCCCGAACCGGGTGCTGGGAGGGATGCTGTGGCTGAAAATGGAAAAAATCAGCGTTGGCACAGCCATTGACCTATCTGCGCTGGGGTTGGATACCATTGAAGAAACCGATACCGAATTTGCCATTGGCGCCATGGCAACGCTGCGCAGCCTGGAAACCCACGCCGCGCTGAACGCGGCCACCAACGGCGCCATGCGGGAGGCCGTGCGCCATATTGTGGGGGTGCAGTTCCGCAACTGCGCCACCGTGGGCGGCAGCGTGTACGGGCGGTTTGGCTTTTCAGACGTATTAACGCTGCTGCTGGCGCTGGACTGCGATGTGGAGCTGTACAAAGCAGGCCGGATGCCCATTGCACAGTTTGCCGCCCTGCCCTATGACCGTGATATTTTGACCCATGTTTACATAAAAAAGACGCCGGGGCTTGCAGTGCATTACCAGTCTGTGCGGGCCACCCAGACGGACTTTCCGATTTTGACCTGCGCTGCTGCACGCACGGCGGATGGAGCCTACCGCTTTGCCATCGGTGCACGCCCCATGAAAGCCATGCTTGTCTGCCCCACGGCCGCCCCGGATGAGCTGCCCGCCGCCGTACAGGCTGCGGTGCCCACCGGCAGCAACCTGCGCGGCAGTGCCGCCTACCGCACCCATCTGGTGGGGGTGCTTGTCAAGCGTGCCGTACAGGCACTGGGGAACCTGGAGGTGCTCTGATGCAAATTCATTTTACGTTGAACCATAAAAAAACAGCTGCTGAGATTGCCCCCGATACCCTGCTGATTGATCTGGTGCGCTCTTTAGGCTGCAAAAGCGTCAAGCGCGGGTGCGAAACCGCCAACTGCGGGCTGTGCACCGTGTTTTTGGACGAAAAGCCGGTGCTTTCCTGCTCTGTACTGGCGGCGCGGGTGGATGGCCGCAGCGTTACCACGCTGGAGGGCCTGCAGGAGGAAGCCGCTGAGTTCGGCGCGTTCATCGCTGACCAGGGGGCCGAGCAGTGCGGCTTCTGCAACCCCGGCTTTATCATGAATGCGCTGGCCCTTTTCCGCGAAAAACCCGACCCCAATGAGGAGGAGATCAAGGAATACCTTGCGGGCAACCTTTGCCGCTGCTCCGGGTACGAAGGCCAGCTGCGCGGGATCCAGAACTTTTTGGCGTGGAAAAAATCAAAGGAGGCTGCCCAATGAAAACTGTGAACCAGCCTGTGCGCAAGAAGGATGCCATGCAGCTTGTAACCGGCCAGCCTGTGTACATGGATGATGTTATCCCGCAGGACTGTCTCATCGTCAAGCTGCTGCGCTCCCCCCACGCCAATGCAATCGTCAAAAATATTGATACCTCCCGCGCCATGCTTGTGCCCGGCATGGAGGTGATTTACACCTGGAAAGATGTGGACCAGAACGCCCGCCGCTACACCCAGGCGGGCCAGACCTACCCCGAAATGAGCCCTTACGACCGCCTTGTGATCGACCGCCATGTCCGCTTTGCCGGGGATGTTGTTGCAATCCTTGCGGGCAAAGACGAAACATGCGTCGATAAGGCGATGAAGCTGATTCAGGTGGAATATGAAGTTCTGCCCGCGGTGCTGGATTTCCACACAGCGCTCGATAACCCTACTCTTGTGCACCCGGAGGATAACTGGGAAGCCCTTGTTCCCGGCATCGGAGCTGACAAGAACCGCAACCTCTGCGCCCACGATGAATCCGGCGAGGGTGATATTGAGGCGGTGTTGGCTGGGTGCGATGTGGTCATTGACCACACCTACCACACCCGCGCCTGCCAGCAGGCCATGATGGAAACCTTCCGCACGTATTGCAGCATTGATGCTTACGGGCGGCTGAATGTGCTCAGCTCAACGCAGATCGTGTTCCATTGCCGCCGCATTTTGGCAAACGCCCTGCACATCCCCAAATCCATGATCCGCGTTGCCAAGCCGCGCATCGGCGGCGGGTTCGGCGCAAAACAGACGTCAGTGTGCGAGGTTTATCCTGCCTTTGTTACCTGGAAAACGAAGAAGCCCAGCAAGATCATCTATACCCGCTTTGAAAGCCAGACGGCTTCAACCCCGCGCCATGAGATGGAGATGCACGTGCGGCTGGGCGCAACAAAGGACGGCATCATCAAGGGCATTGACCTGCACACCCTTTCCAACACCGGCGCTTACGGTGAGCACGGCCCCACAACGGTGGGGCTTTCGGGCCACAAGTCCATCCCGCTGTACGGCAAGGCCGAAGCGTTCCGCTTTGTCAGCGATGTTGTTTACACCAACCACATGTCATCGGGTGCGTACCGCGGGTACGGCGCAACCCAGGGTCTGTTTGCGGTGGAATCCGCTGTGAATGAGCTGGCCGACAAATTGGGGATGGACCCGTTCGAGCTCCGGCAGCGCAACATTGTCCATGAGGGCGATGTTATGCCCGCCTACTATGGCCAGGTCAACACCAGCTGTGCGCTGGACCGCTGCCTGAAAACCGTGCATGACAGGATGGATTGGGACCATAAGTACCCCGTGCGCGAGATCGGCAACGGCAAGGTGCGTGCTGTTGGCATGGGCATGGCCATGCAGGGCTCCGGCATCGACCATGTGGACGTGGGCAGTGCCACGCTGAAAATTAACGATGACGGGTTCTATACCCTCTCCATCGGCGCAGCGGATATGGGCACCGGCTGCGATACGATCCTGGCTCAGATTGCCGCCGAAGTGCTGGAATGCCCGCTGGAAAACATTGCGGTTTCGGGCGCAGATACCGATTCTTCCCCCTATGATTCCGGTTCCTATGCGTCCAGCACAACCTATGTGACCGGCAAGGCCGTGGAAAAGTGTGCGCTGGAACTGAAAGATAAGATCTGCACCCTGGGGGCACAGCTGCTTGGGCTGGACAAAGCCGCCGTGCTGTTTACCGGCGATGCCGTGACGAGCGAGGATGGCACCCAGCGCGTGCCGCTGGCCAGCATTGCAGCGGCATCCCAGTGCGGCAACACGGTGGCGCTGGAAGCCACCGTGACCCACAGCTCGGAGATTTCGCCCCCGCCGTTTATGGTTGGCGCCGCCGAAGTGGAAGTTGACCTGGAAACCGGCGAAGCCCAGGTGGTGAACTATGTGGCCGCGGTTGACTGCGGCACCCCTGTAAACCCGAACCTGGCCCGCGTGCAGGCCGAGGGCGGCATTTTGCAGGGCATCGGCATGGCGCTGACCGAGAATGTGACCTACAATGACCGCGGCATGCCGCGCGAAAGCTCCCTGATGCAGTACAAGATCCCCTGCCGCACTGATATTGGACATATTGACGTAAGTTTTGAGAGCAGCTACGAGGGCACCGGCCCGTTTGGCGCAAAGTCCATCGGTGAGGTCGTCATCAACACCCCGCTGCCCGCCGTGGCCGATGCCATCTACCACGCCACCCACAAACGCTTTTATGAGCTGCCCATCACCCGCGAGCAGATCGCAATGGCGGTGGAAAAGTGAGTGACGGGGGGCTTGCGCCAGGAGATGCAATGGCGTTTGCTTTATAAGCATACGGTTTGCTTCATTTTTTCCCTATCATAATCAAAACGCAGAAGCAATACAACAGCCACAACGGGCAAGCCCGCTGTGGCTGTTGCTTTTGCTGCCCTTTTTCACGCGGTAAGAAGAGCGTTCCCATTTATTTTGATTGTATCGTTGATACTGCCATTATAATGCCGCCGTGAGATAACAATAGCCCGGTATCCGTTTTGCTCCAAAAAGTGCGGTACCGGGCTGTGGCGATATTCTCCTGCTTATTTCCATCCGCGGGCGGTGGGATCCAGCATTTCGGCGGCGGAATAGATCAGCGCGTTGCAGATGGCCGCCGCCACGTTGCTGCCGCCCTTGCGGCCCATGGCAACAATGGCGGGCACGCCGTGGCTTTCGCACACGGCAAACAGGCGCTCCTTGCTTTCCACCACGTTCACAAAGCCCACCGGCACACCGATAACCAGCGCCGGGCGCAGGCCGTTTTCAATTTTCTCGGCAATCGTCAGCAGGGCGGTGGGGGCGTTGCCCACGGCCAGCACGGCGCCGGGGTATTCGGCCGCAGCCTTGTGCATGGCGGCCACGGCGCGGGTGGTGCCCGCCTGTTTGGCCGCTGCAGCCACAGCGGGGTCCGCCATAAAGCAGAGTGCCTGCCCGCCCAGCTTGGCCAGGCCCGGCTTGGTGATGCCTGCCAGGGCCATGTTGGTATCGGTGATGATGGTTGCCCCGGCGTGCATAGCAGCAATACCGGCGGCTACCGCGCCGGGGGTAAAGTGCAGGGTCTGCGCATAGTCAAAATCCGCGGTGGTGTGGATGACCCGCTTGACTACAGGGGCGTTTTCCGGCGGGATGTCCAGCCCGCGCTGGGCCAGTTCCCCGGCAATAATTTTCATGCTGGTGCGTTCAATATCGGCGGGCAGGTGGTGCTGCGGCATCATTGGTCATTTCCCCTTTCGGCGGGCTGTGCAAGGCCCATAGCCGCATACACGGCGGCCAGATCCAGGTTATGCCGTACCCCATCGGCCAGCAGATCCAGCTGCTGGGTACGGTATTCCTGCATGGAGATTGGCGCTGCCGCGGCGGGGTCGATGCCCTTGCGGCGGCAAAGATAGGCGGCAAACTGCTCGGTCAGCTCGCCGCTGTCAAACAGGCCATGCAGGTAGGTGCCAAACACCTGGCCCTGCACGCAGCCTTCGGGGGTGCCGTCCGCCAGGGTGCAGAACGGCGCGCCCTGCACAGTGGTGCGCCCGGTGTGGATCTCGTACCCGGTCAGGTGCGCCCCGGCAAAGAGCTCCGCCGTCACGGTCGCCTGGCTTTGGGTGCGGCGCTTTTCGGCGGCAAAGGTGGTTTGGGTGGGCAGCAGGCCAAGGCCGCGCAGGGTCTGCGGGCGGCCGCTTTCGGTGCCTTCCGGGTCGGCCAGGGTCTGGCCCAGCATCTGGTAGCCGCCGCACACCCCCAGTACCGGCGTGCCGCGCTGGGCCAGCTTGCTGATGGCTGCTTCCAGCCCGCACTGGCGCAGCCACAGCAGGTCGTCCACCGTATTTTTTGTACCGGGCAGGATCACGCAATCCGGCGCGCCAAGCTCGCGGGTGGTCTGCACATAGCGCACGCCAAGCAGCGGGTGCTGCTCCAGCGGCATAAAGTCCGTAAAGTTGGAAATATGCGGCAGCCGCACAATGGCAGCATCCAGCGGCTTAACGGCATTTTTGACCTGCAGCCGGTCGGAAAGCGAATCCTCGTCCTCAATATCCGCCTTTAAGTACGGCACAACGCCAAACACCGGCAGGTGGGTTTTCTCTTCCAGCATGGCAAGGCCGGGGCGCAGAATCCCAACATCGCCGCGGAACTTGTTGATGATAAGCCCTTTGATGCGCGCCCGTTCGTCCGGCTCCAGCAGTTCCACCGTGCCAAACAGCTGGGCAAACACGCCGCCGCGGTCAATATCACCCACCAGCAGCACAGGGGCATCCACCAGCTTGGCCAGCCCCATGTTCACGATGTCATCGGCTTTCAGGTTGATCTCTGCCGGGCTGCCCGCGCCCTCGATGACGATAATATCAAAATCTTCCGCCAGGCTGTTGTAAGCCGCCAGAATATCGGGGATGAGCTGTTTTTTACGGCGGAAATACTCCGCCGCCGGCATCTGGCCGCGCACTTCCCCGTTGACGATCACCTGGCTGCCAATATCGCTGCTGGGCTTGAGCAGAATGGGGTTCATCCGCACATCCGGTTCCACCCCGGCTGCCTGGGCCTGCACCACCTGGGCGCGGCCCATTTCCAGCCCGTCACGGGTCACAAAGCTGTTCAGCGCCATGTTCTGGCTTTTGAACGGGGCCACCCGCCAGCCATCCTGGGCAAAAATGCGGCAGAGCGCCGCGCACAGCAGGCTTTTGCCCGCGCCGCTCATGGTGCCCTGCACCATAATACATGTTGCTTTGCTCATTTTAGTACCTCCCACATGGTCTGCAGCAGCTGTTCGTTTTCCGGTGCGGTGCGCACGGCGGTGCGGTACCAGCCGGCGCTCAGCCCCGGGTAATTGCCGCAGCTGCGCAGGCAGACGCCCCGCTGCTGCAAGGCCGCACCCAGCGTTTCCGGCGCACGGAACAACAGGTAGTTGGCACTGCCCTCGATCACCTGCAGCCCCAGTGCCCGCAGCCCGGCCGCCAGTTTGGGACGCTGGTCGGCAATCAGGGCGCGGACGGCATCGGCATAGGCGGTTTCCCGCAAAGCGGCAGCGCCCGCAGCCTGCGCCAGGCTGGATACCCCCCACGGCTGGCCTGCGGCCTGCATTTTGGCCAGCAGCGCCGTGTTGGCGCACAAGGCATACCCCAGCCGCACCCCGGCCATGGCGTACAGTTTGGTGAACGCTTTCAGAATAACAAGTTGGGCGCGGTTTGCAAAAGCGGTTTGGCTGTCAGGGCATCCCGCTGCTGCAAAAAGTCCAGAAAGCACTCATCCACCACCAGCACGGCCCCGCAGTCCGCACAGCGGCGCACCAGGCGCTGCACCAGCTCCGGCGGGGTAATTTGCCCGGTAGGGTTGTTGGGCTGGCACAAAAACACCAGGTCAATGCTCTGGTTCACTGCCTGCACAAAGGCTTCCGTTACGGCAAAATCATCGGCCTCATGCAGGGTTTCCCGCTTTACTTCGCAGCCAACGCTTTCCAGTGCAGCGGCATACTCGGCAAAGGTGGGGGCGGGCAGCAGGGCGCGGCGGGGCTTGAGCGCCCACACCAGCCGGTAGATCAGATCCGCAGCCCCGTTGCCGCACAAAATCCACGGTTCCGGCAGCTGTTCCGCCCGGCTGAGTGCCGTGCGCAGCTCCCGGCAAAGGGGGTCCGGATAGCGGTCCGCAGTGGGCAGAGCCGCAACGATAGCATCCGCCACGCCCTGGGGCAGGCCCAGCGGGCTGACATTGGCCGAAAAATCCAGCGCATCATGCCCAAAGCGGGCGCGGTAGCCCGCCCAATCACCGCCATGTACCAGTTCCATTCCGTTCTCCCCTTTTCGTTGTTACATCGCCAGCACCAGCAGGCGCAGGGCAATGCCCAACCCCAAAGCCAGCAGGCTTTCGGCATACATCATGCGGTCGGCCCGCAAAATGTCCTTTGGTTCCACGGGGCGCAGCGCATCCCCAATGGTGGGTTTATCATAATACTCGCCAAAATAGTAGGCGGGGCCTGCCAGCTGCACGCCCAGGGCACCGGCGCAGGCGCTTTCGGTCTGGGCGCTGTTGGGGCTGGCATGGTTGCGGCGGTCCCGCCGCCAGATCTTCCATGCGCCGCGGGCACTGCTGCCGGTCAGGGCGGCAGCGGCCACCCACAGCAGCCCGGCCAGGCGGCTGGGCAGATAGTTGGCGGCATCGTCCAACCTGGCGGCGGCACGGCCAAAATACAGGTATTTCTGGTTTTTGTAGCCCAGCATGCTGTCCATCGTGTTGATGGCCTTATAGGTCAGCGCCAGCGGCGCGCCGCCCAGCAGCATGTACAATAGCGGGGCAATCACGCCATCGCTGGCGTTTTCGGCCACGGTTTCCACAGCGGCTTTTGTCACGCCCTCCGCCGTCAGGTTTTGGGTATCGCGCCCCACAATGCGGGCCACGGCCTTGCGGGCGGCGGGCAGGTCCTGCTTTTGCAGCTCTTTGTACACATTGCGGCTTTCCTGCGCAAGACCCTTAGCGGCCAATGCCTGGGCGCACCAGAACATCTGCACGGCAAGCCCCGCCAGCGGGTGCAGCGCCGCCGCCAGCCTGCACACCAGCGCTGTGATGAGGAACGTGCCCACCGGCAAAATGGCGGCCAGCACCGCCCCGCCGCAAAGCTCCCCCTGCGGCGTTTGGGGAAATTGTGCGCGCAGGCGTTTTTCCAGCGCGGTGATGGCTTTGCCCATCAGCACAACGGGGTGCGGCAGCCAAGCCGGGTCGCCAAAAATGGCATCCAGCACAAAGCCACCCAAAACGGCCCAGCAAATCAGCATGGTAACTCCTTTGTATACTGCACGGTTTTGACCACGCGCAGTTTTTTCTGGTGTACCCAATCGGCGGCATCCAGCACAAAGCCGCCCGCCGCGGGGGCACACCAGGAATAATAGTTTTTATGGGGCACGGCGAACCGTTCCAGCACCGCCATCTGGGTGCCGCCGTGGGCAACGATCACCAGCTGCGGTTCCCCCGCCGCCAAAGCGGCATCCACCAGCGCGGCAAATGCTGTGCAAACACGCTGGCAGAATTCCGCCTTGTTTTCCCCGCCCGGGCAGCGGCCTTCGCAGCCGGTTTCCACCCAGGCGCGGTACTGGGGGTCGTGCTCCATCTCCCGGTAATTGCGGCCCTCAAACACGCCAAAGTCCATCTCTTTCAGCCCGTCTGCCACAACCAGTTCCGCATCGGGGAAAAGCACTTCCGCCGTCTGCCGGGTGCGCTGCAAGGAAGTAATCATGACCGTTTTGGGGGCAAAATCCGCCCGGCACAGCTGGGCAAGGCCCTGCGGGCACAGCGGTACATCCCGCCTGCCCTGGTAGCGCTTTTCCAGGTTATCCTGCGTTAAGCCGTGGCGCAGCAGGTAGATCAGCATGGCGGCAGCTCCCCTTTCAGCACGGTAGGCAGGCCGCAGAACATCTGCACCACACAGTCGGCCTGCTCAGCCAGCAGGCAGGCAAGGCGGCCGGCGGCTTCCCGCGCGGCGCGCTGGACGGGGTCAATGGGCACCACGCCGCCGCCAACCTCGGTGGCGGTTACTACATCATATTGGGCAAGCTCGTCCGCAAGGGCGGGCAGGCTTTCGGCATTGGCGGCAAGGGTCTGCACCTCGTAAATCTGCCGCCCGCCAAAGGGTTTGGCAAAGGTACGCTTGCCGCTGTACAGCGGGCCGGTAATAAACAGCATGTTACAAAAACCCCTTCCACTGGCAAAACACAAGGGCCGCCAGCATATACAGTTCCGCTTTTTGCAAAAACCACCCGGCCAGGTCCCCGGTAATACCGCCAAACTGCTTGACCGCCACACGGTGGTAGCGCCACAGGGCAACCCCCTGCCGCCAGCACCAGCACGCCGCCGCCCAGGGCAAAAAGTGCCACTGCCAGCACAATGCTAAGGCATCCCAGCACCCGGCGCACCGTGGTGCGGTCCGCCGCCGTGGCAAATGTGTGCGCAAGGCCGGTATTTTTGGCCAGGGGAAACGCCGCCACTGCGTAACCGGAGCAGGCACGCTCCAGCACCAGCGCCAGCAGCCAGACAGCCCCCACCTGCGGGGTAAACTGCACGCAGCAGCACAGCGCAAAGTAGGCCACAAAGTAGCTGCACAGCCGGATCACGGCGAACGCGCCGCAGTGCGGGTCCTTGAGGATATCGAGCTTTTTCTGGGTATCGCCATAGCTGCAAAGGGCATCGCAGGTATCGGCGTAACCATCCAGATGGATGCCGCCCGTGACCCAGACAGGGATCAGGCAAAAGCCCGCCGCGCGCACCATGGCGGGCAGCGGCAGGCTGGCGCACACGCACCACAGCACGCCGCACAGCACCCCCACCAGCGGGAAGGCACAGAGCGAATACCGCATGTTTTTCTCGTTCCAGTCAAACTGCGGCACCGGCACAGCCGAGAACATGGCAAATGCCACGGCGATCGTCTGCAAAACTGTCATGGGCGTTCCCCTCCTTTGTAGTACACCGGCAGGCCGCACACTACGCGGCAGACGGCGTCGGCTTTGGCGGCAACGGCATTGTTGACCATGGCAAGGGCCTGCAAATAAAGGTCTGTCTCCCCGGCATAGTCCGCCCCGCCGCTGAATACCTCGTTGCTGACGATGATAAGATGGTTGCATTGTGCAGCGATTGCCTCGATCCCCGCCAGCATTTTTTCCGCCGCCTGCTTGGGCGGCAGGCAGCTGCCGTCGGGGCGGTACAGCTCATTGGCGGCCAGGTTGCCCAAATCTTCCAGCAGGGCGGTGCCCTGCTGCGGCAGACGGACCAAGTGCAGGTTTTGGGGACATTCCACAGTAGCAAACTGTTTTTGTGCCCGCATGGCGCGGTGTTTGGCCACCCGCGCGGCGCACTCGGCGTCCCACACCTGCATGGTGGCAAGGTAATAGCGCGGGCCGCCGCTCTGCACGGCAAGGTGCTCCGCATAGGCGCTTTTGCCGCTGGCTGCGCCGCCGATAACCAGCATCAGCATTGTGGGGTGTACGGCGCAATGCCGCCCTCCGCAAAGGAATAGCAGCCGCGGTAGACGGCCAGAGCCATATCCCACAGCGGGATGGAAGCCACCGCGCCGGTGCCCTCGCCCAGATGCAGGTTGGCGGTGATGAGCGGCGCTTTGCCCAAAGCATCCAGCACCATATGGGCGGCAGGCTCCGCCGAAACATGGCTGGCAAACACCGCCTTGGCTGCTGCGGGGCAGAGCCGCACCGCGCACAGAGCCGCCACGCTGCTGATAAAGCCATCCATCAAAATGGGCACGCCCTCCAGCGCGCCGCCCAAAAACACGCCACACAGCCCGGCAATATCAAACCCGCCCAGCTTGGCCAGCACATCCAGCGGGTCAGCGGGATTGGGCTGGTTGTGGGCAATGCCGCGCCGGATCGCATCAATCTTGCGGGCAAGCCCTGCATCCGAAAGCCCGGCCCCGCGTCCGGTCATGCTCTGCACGGGGGCACCCAGCAGCACGCTTGCCACGGCGCTGGAGGTTGTGGTGTTGCCAATGCCCATCTCCCCCGTTGCTAACAGTTGAACTCCCTGCTGCTTTTGTCCGCGCACCAGCGCAATGCCGCAGCCGATGGCCTGCACGGCCTGGGCGCGGGTCATGGCCGGGCCGCAGGTAAAATCTTTGGTGCCGGGGGCAATGCGGCAGTCCTGCACGCCGGGCACCGGGGCACCGGCAATGCCCATATCCACCGGCACAACGCTGCAATGGGCGGCAGCTGCCATCTGGCACACGCTGGTGCGCCGCGCGGCAAGGTTTTGCAGCACCGCGCGGGTCACGCTGGCGTCGGTTTGGCTCACGCCCTGGGCCACCACGCCGTTATCGGCGCACAGCACCAGCACGGCGCGGCGGGCAAAATCCAGCTCCGGGGTGCCGGTCAGGGCGGCGGCGTCCTCCAGCATGGTTTCCAGGCTGCCCAGCCCGCCCAGCGGTTTGGCCAGCGCTGCCCAGTGGGCGTGCGCCGCGGCGCGGGCAGCTTCATCGGGTGGGGTGATGGTTTGCAGCCGTGTGTTCAGTTCAGGTTCCGTCATACCGTTCTCCCTGTTTTTGTTTGGGCATACTGCGCCGCAGCCGTTACAAAGCGCTGCGGCAGCGGGGTGCCCGCCCAGTATAGATGCGGGAACCCCGCATACAGATGTCCGTTGGCAAAGCCGCAGTCCCAATGGCGGCCATTGGCTTTTTGGGCGGCAAAAGCGGTGCCGTTGCAGGTGGAATCCCAATGGTGGAACTCATGCACGGGCACCGGCTCCCCTGCGCGGAAGAGCATGCTGTCCGCCTGCGGGGTGAGCGCGGCATAGCCAAAGCGCACCAGCCGCCCACGCGGAACCCCTGCCCCGGCAGCACACCCGCCATGGGGTGGGCGGTTCCGGCGTCATCTTCCAGCGTTTGGCCCAGATACAAAAAGCCGCCGCATTCTGCCACGGTGGGCAGGCCGCGCTGCACGGCGGTGTTTATGGCGCAGCGCATGGTGGTGTTAGCCGCCAGCTGGGCGGCGTACAGCTCCGGGTAGCCGCCCGGCAGGTACAGCCCGCCGATATGTTGCGGCAGCGCGGCATCCCGCAGCGGGCTGAAATAGCAAAGCTCTGCGCCTGCGGCCTGCAGGCTTTCCAGCGTTTCGGCATAGGTAAAGCAGAACGCTTCATCCTGTGCCACGGCAATGCGCACGGTGGGGGCTGCGGCCTGAACCGCAGGGGCCATTGGAGCCGGGCGGTCAAACAGGGCCAGCAGCCGCGGCCAGTCGATATTTTTTTGCGCGGCGGCGGTCAAAATCTGAATTTTTTGCTGCAAATCAGCAATTTCGCCCGCGGTTTTCAGCCCCAGGTGGCGGCTTTCGATGGCGGCATCCGGCATGGGGGGCAGAAAGCCCACCACCGGCAGGCCGGTTTCCCGTTCCAGCATGGGGGCCAGCAGCTTGTACAGCATCTCGGTGCAGTCGTTCAGCAGAACGCCCGCAATGTGGTGCGGCGTGCGGAACGCTTTTAAGCCTTGCAGCTGGGCGGCCAGCGTCAAACTGGCCCCCTTGGGGCGCACCACCAGCAGCACCGGCAAGTCCAGCACATCGGCGGTATGCCAGGCGCTGGCGGCAGCACTCACGCCGCCAAGGCCGTCATAATAGCCCATGGCACCCTCACACACCGCGCTGCCATGGCCCGCCGCGCCGCTGGTGTACAGCCGTCGCACCGTCTGCGGGGTGGAGAAAAACAGGTCCAGATTGTGGCTGGGCACCCCCAGCACGGCGCGGTGAAACATGGGGTCAATGTAATCCGGCCCGCACTTGAACGCGCAGGGCTCCAGCCCGCGGGCTTTCAGGGCGGAAAGCAGGGCGCAGGCGGCGGCGGTTTTTCCGCTGCCGGAACTGGGCGCGGCCAAAAGCAGCTGCAGCATTCTCATTCCCTCACGATCAAAAATACCGGGTTGTTGGCCATCATCAGGTGCAGGCTGCCTGCCGCCTTGCTGCGGCTTACGGCAATCTGGGTCACCTGTGCGGCCAGCCCGTGGGCGGCCAGGGCGGCAATACTCTGCTGCAAGGTTTCCAGCGCAATGGCGGCGATGCAGAGCCGGGTCTGCGGGTTGGCGGCCAGGGCGGCATCTACAATGGCCTGCATATTGCCCTTGCTGCCGCCGATGAAAACAGCATCCGGCGCGGGCAGATTTTGCAGCGCTTCAGGGGCTTTGCCCGCGATCAGCGTTAAGTTACTGGCGGCAAATTTGGCCTGGTTCTGGCGAACCAGCGTGCAGGCATCGGCATCACATTCCACCGCGTACACCTGACCCATGGGGGCGGCCAGCGCCATTTCCACGCTCACGCTGCCCGTTCCGGCACCGACATCCCACAGGGTATCAGTGGGGGCAACGGCCAGCTTGGCCAGCGCGGCGGCGCGCACCTCCTGCTTGGTCATCGGCGTTTTGCCGCGGATGAAGGCTTCATCCGGCAGGCCGGGCACGCGGGGCTGCGGTTTGGGGCAGGGCTCCACCAGCAGCACGCTGAGCGGCGCAAAGCTGCCGCCCGCCAGCGTTTGCACCGTATCGGTGATGACCTTTTGCTGCGGGGTGCCAAGGTTCTCACCAACCGTGGCCTGCACCGCGCCAAAGCCTGCGGCGGCTAGAATCTCACACAGCGCGGCGGGGCTGGTATTGCGCCCGCCCGTCAAAAAAAAGGTCGGGCGGTCGCTCCGGCACTCTGCCGCAGGGGCGCAGGCACATCCGTGGGCGCTGACAAGGTGCCAGTTCTGCCACGGCCTGCCCAGCGCCGCGGCTAACAGCTGTACGCTGGAAATCCCCGGCAGCACCGTTACTTCCGCCCCCTGTGCCCGCAGCTTGGGCACCAGCGCCGCAGCACCGGAATAAAAGCCGGTATCCCCGCTGTAAATCAGCGCAGCGGTCTGGCAGGGCTCCGCTTGCAGGCAGGCCAACACTTCATCCGGCAGGTAAATTGGCTTGCGGTTGGGGGTACAGCCATCCGGCAGGTTTTGCAGCAGCCGCTTTGCCCCCAAAATCAGCCCTGCCGTTTGCAGGGTCTGCAAGCCCTGGGCAGTCAAACTGCCGGGCAGCCCGCTGCCCATGCCAACCAATGTAATCTTCATAACAGCTCCCTGCATCGTTGCAAAATTTCTTCGGCGGTCTCGCCGCATTCCTCCGGGCGGCGCAGCACAACCAGCGCAGCCCCGCTTTGGGCGGCAGCCTGGGCTTTCTCGGCAAAGCCGCCCGCGCTGCCGCCGTCCTTGGTGACAAGGTAACGGATGTGGAACTGCTGCATCAGCGCAAGGTTCAGTTCCAGCGTAAAGGGCCCCTGCATGGCAATGATGTTGCGGTGCGGGATGCCCGCGCCCTCGCACGCCGTAATGCCCGCCACGGTGGGCAGCACCCGCGGGTACAGGCGGGCGGCATCCAGCCCGGCAAAGGCCGCAAGCTCCTTGGCGCCGGTGGTGAGCAGAACATTGCCCTGCGTTGCGGCTAAATACTGCGCGGCCTGGGCGGCACTGCCCAGCACCACACTGCCCGCGGGCAAGGTGCTGGCGGCGCGCAGCAGGCGGTGGTACTCTACCCTGGCTGCGTTGGCGGCGGCGCGGATGTTTTTGGTGGCTTCCACCGCGTAAGGGTGGGTGGCATCCACACAAAGGGCTGCGCCCTGCAAAAGCTCCGCCATGGCGCCGGGCAGCAGGCGGCCGGAATGTACGGTAATACCGGGGGCCTGGCCCTGTTCCTCGGCCCCCAGGTCGGTTGCCACGCTGACGGTAACGGCAATGCCCAACGCGGCAGCGGCGCGGGAGAAATCCCGCCCTTCGGTAGTGCCGCTGAACACAACGATTCTCATACCCCGTGGTACCCCCGCGGCGTTACCATCCACCCGCTGACCTGGTGGGTGGCGCTGTTGCCGATGAACACCGTGGTGAACATATCCACGGTGGTGTGTTCCAGCTCGGCCAGTGTCATCTGGCTGCTCTGCTGGCCGGTGCGGCCAATGCTGCGCACCACACCGCAAAGGGTACTTGCCCCCTTGCCGTTTTGCAACAGGATGCAAACCGCCTTTTGCAGGTAATCCGGCCGCCCTTTGGAGGAGGGATTGTACAGCGCCACGCAGAAATCCCCCATGGCGGCGCAGGCCAGCCGCTTTTCGATCATCTCCCAGGGAGTCAGCCGGTCCGAAAGGGAGATCACGCAGAAATCATGGGCCAGCGGTGCGCCCAGCACGGCGGCACCGCTTAATGCGGCGGTCAGGCCGGGAACGACCTCCACTTCCACATCGGGGTATTCCGCCGCCAGCTCCAGCAGCGGGCTGGCCATGCCGTACACCCCGGCATCGCCGGAGCAGACAAGCGCCACCGTTTTGCCGGTCTGGGCCGTTTGCAGCGCCCAACGACAGCGGTCAATTTCTCTGGTCATACCGGTGGCATAGGTTTCTTTTTCCGGGTACAGGGGGCGCACAAGATCGATGTAAACGGTGTAACCGCACAGCACATCAGCCTCTTGCAACGCATAGCGGGCCTGCGCGGTCAAAAACTGGGCATCGCCAGGGCCAAGGCCCACAACGGATACAAGGTTACGCTTCATCGGTTTTCCATCTCCAATCCGGGGCAAAGGGGCGCACGGCAGCGGCAAAGGTCACGCCGGTATGCGCATATTTGGGCAGCAGCAGCGTGCCGCCGGAAGCCAGCACGGCGGCGCGCTCGCAGACGTTATCCACACCCGTCACTCCCTGCACAAAGCGGGAGGCGCTGAAAGTTCCGGGCACAGCGCGCAGCTGGGCGGCGGAATAAAAGCTGACCGGCCAGCCGTGGCTGCGGCAGAACTCCAGCAGGCCGGGTTCGTTCTGTTTCAGGTCAATGCTGGCGGCGGCGGTAATTCCGACCGGGGCCAAATTTGTATCGGCGCAGAACGCTGCAAACGCGGCTTCCAGTTGGGCGGCGGTGGTACCGCGCTTGCAGCCAACGCCCAGCACGCCAATGCGGGGGATCAGATGCAAAGCGTTCCCCTGCGGGGTCATTGTCAGGGCAAAATCAGTGCCAGACGGTTCTTCGGCTTCCGCCACACCGGCGGGCGGGGTGCCCGCAATGGCCCAGGGGGAAGCATACCGCACCGTTTTGCCGGCCAGCAGTGCCCCGCTGACGAATTTAATGCGCGGGGTTTCACACACAGCGCAGTTTTGTTTTTTGGCCCACTCATCCACGGCAAACAGGCCGTTGGCATCGGTCGCCGTGGTGATCACCGGCACCGCACCACAGGCGGCAGCCAGCCGGCGGGCCAGGTCATTTGCGCCGCCCAGATGGCCGGAGAGCAGCGGCACCGCAAAGCGGCCACATTCATCCAGCACCACAACGGCGGGGTCGGTGGCCTTGCTTTGGCAGTGGGGCGCAATGGCCCGCACCGCAATGCCCGCCGCCCCCACAAACACCAGGGCATCCGCCGCGGCAAACTGCTGGGCCGTCCACCCGGCCAGCGTCACCCCGCCCAGCCCGCAGCGGCTGACGGAGCCGGGGCAGGTTTGGGCCAGCTGCTGCGCCAGCGCCAGCCCCTTGGCCGTAAAGGCAAGATACGCACAGTTCACGGTTTGGTCCCCTCGCGGTATTCGGTGGTAAAGGCGGGGTCGTACAGTTTGCTGCGGGCATAGCAGCGGCCAAGGAAATCCCCCACCACGATCAAGGCCGTTTTGGTAATGCCCGCCTGCTTGGTGCTTTGGGCCAGGGTGCCAACGGTGCAGCGCACGGTTTTCTGCTCCGGCCAGGTGGCCTTGTACACCACGGCGGCGGGGGTGCTTGCGGTGTATGCCCCCTGCAGCAGTGCTTCCTGCACTTTATCAATTAAGCCGATGGAGAGAAAAATCACCATGGTAGCGCCGTGGCTGGCCAGGCTGGCGAGCTTTTCCTTTTCCGGCACGGGGGTGCGGCCCTCCATGCGGGTAATGATGACCGTCTGGCTGACGGCGGGCAGCGTGTACTCGGCGTTCAGCGCGGCGGCGGCACCGCAAAAGCTGGAAACACCGGGCGTATCATCGTAAGCAATGCCGTCGGCGTCCAGCGCGTCCATCTGCTCCCGGATGGCCCCGTACAAACAGGGGTCCCCGGTGTGCAGCCGCACAGTGGTTTTGTGTTCGGCTTCCATTTGGCGCATCACGGCAAGCACCTGTTCCAATGTCATTTCAGCACTGTTATAAATGGCGCAGCCGGCTTTGGCCAGCCCCAGCAACGCCGGGTTGACCAGGCTGCCCGCATAAATAATGCAGTCCGCCGTTTGCAGCAGCGCCGCACCGCGCCGGGTGATCAGATCCGGTGCGCCGGGGCCTGCGCCCACAAAATGTACCATACCTCATTGCTCCTTTTTCTGCCAGCTTTGCAGCAGCTGGGCGGCGGTCTCAGTCTGGCCCAGCGGCCCGGCCTGGTTGGAAAACAGCACAGCCCCCACCCGGAACGCCCCCGCCACGCGGCGGTCCAGATGCAGCTGGATGGCCTGCAATAGGCTTTCGAGCACCGGCTCCCGCAGGTTTTCGGCATCCAGAATGTCCAGGCAGGCGTCCGTTGTGGCGGCGTCCATCAGGGCACGGCAGGTGGCCTGGCTGGCCCCGCAGAGCGCTGCATGGGCACAGAACAGCTCGGTGCGGCAATCCGCCATGCGGGAATGGGTGTTCATAATGCCGCCCGCCAGCTTGACCAGCTTGCCGATGTGCCCCACCAGCAATACCTCTGCAAACTGCTCCGCAGCGGCCATATCCAGCGCATCCCCCATAAAGTTGGAGCACTTGACCACCGGGATGCTGCTGTATTCCGGCAGGTTTTGGGCCAGATAGTCCAGCCCATAGTTGCCGGGGGCCAGGATCAGCCGCTTGGGGCTTTGCTCCCGCAGGGCGGCCTGGTGGATCTCCAGCTGCACGGTATCCAGGATGGCCTGCTGGCTCATGGGCTCCACAATGCCGCTGGTGCCCAGGACGGAAAGCCCGCCTTCCACCCCGATGTGGGGGTTAAAGGTGCGTTTGGCGGCTTCCTCGCCCCCCTCGATCGAGATCATTACGTCAAAGCCGCCGTCATACCCGGCTGCTTCGGCCTCCGCGTGCAGGGCATCGGTGATCATCCGGCGCGGCACATGGTTGATGGCCGCCTGCCCCACCGGCTGGTCCAGGCCGGGCTTCGTCACACGGCCCACGCCGGGGCCGCCGTCAATCGTGACCTGGCCGGGGGCATCCGGCAGCAGGGTGATGTCGGCAATGACCGGCAGGCCGGTGGTAACGTCCACATCGTCCCCGCCGTCCTTGCGGATGGCGCACTGGGCGCCGGCGGCTGTTTTGCGGCAGTAGATGGGCGCAACCTCCACCACAATCCCTTTTGGGGTGCGCAGGCCGACGGATTCCGGCGCTTTACCGGTCAGCAGCAGGCGGGCGGCCCCGGCAGCGCCAAGGGCGGCGCAGGTGCCGGTGGTGTAGCCGCAGCGCAGCAGCTTTTGCCCGCTGCGGATGTAATGTTCAAACCTGGGCGGCTCCTGTTTGGCGGGTCTCCGTTCGGGTTCACGCTCCGGCTGGGGGCCGTACAGTGCTTCATACTGCTCTTTGGTCAGGCGGTACAGCGTGCGGATGTTCTCTGCGGCAAATGCGTCTTTCGGTGTCATTACGCCGGAAACGCCCTGCGGCGATACGCACACCACGGTATCCGCAATTTTTTGCGCCAGCTCCAGCTCGTGCAGGCTGACAATGACGGCCACCTGTTTTTCCTGTGCCAGCTGGCGCAGAATGGTCAGCAGCTCAATTTTGCCTTTGATATCCAAAAAAGAGGTCGGTTCGTCCAGCAGGATAATTTCCGGCTGCTGGCAGACGGCGCGGGCCAGCAGAACGCGCTGGCGCTGGCCATCACTGATTTTGGTAAAGTCCCGGTCGGCCAGCTCATCCGCCTGCACCAGATGCAGAGCATCCCGCACCTGCTGTTTGTCCTGCTCGGACAGGATGCCCAGCCGTCCGGTGTAGGGGTAGCGCCCGGCAGCGGCCACATCAAAACAGGTGGTCAGCTCGGTGTGGCGGGTGTGGGGCAGCATCAGGGCCATTTTGCGCGCGCGGGCATTGGGGGTGTAGGTTGTCAGGTTTTGGCCCTGCAGCAGCACAGCGCCGCTTTGCGCCGCCAGCTGCCCGGCCAGCGTTTTGAGCAGGGTGGATTTGCCCGCGCCGTTGGGGCCGATCAACGCTAAGATCTGCCCGCGCTGCACGCCGATGCCAATGTTTTGTAATAGCGGCGTTTTGCCGTACCCGATGGCAAGATCCTGCGTTTGGCAGTAAAATGCTTCGCTCATGCCCGGCCCTCCCCGCTTTGGCGGTGCACCAACAGCCAGATGACTACCGGCGCACCAAATACCGCTGTGACGGAGCTGATGGAAAGCTCGGTGGGGCAAACAGGCTGCGGGCGATCAGATCACACAGCAGGCAGAACGCCGCCCCACCCAGCGCACAGCCTGGCAGCACATGCAGCGGCTTGGCGCTTCCCAACGCCTGCTTGACCAAGTGCGGCACCGCAATCCCCACAAAGGAAATGGGCCCCGCAAACGCCGTGACGCAGGCGGCCAGCAAACTGGAAAGCAGCACCAGCGCCACGCAGAACGGCCGCACAGCCACACCCACGCTTTGGGCATACTGCTCCCCCATCTGGTAGGCGGCCATCGGCTTGGCCAGCAAAAAGGCCGCGGCCAAACAGGGCAGCACCACCAGCGCAGCGGCGGCCACATTGCCCCAGGTCATGCCGGAAAAGCTGCCCATGGACCAGTTGTGCAGGTTGACGATGTTGGAATCCTGTGCAAAGGCCACTACAATATCGGTGACGGCGGAGCAGATATAGCCGATCATCACGCCGCAGATGACCAGAATGCTCATGCGGTGTACCCGGCGCGCCACGCTGAGCACAAAGGCCATGGCAGCCATGGATCCAGCAAAGGCGGCCAGAATCAGGGGGTGAGCGAGTTGGTCAGCAGGCCGTGGTTCAAAAATACCACCATCGTCAGCGCAACCACCAGCTTGGCCCCACTGGAAATGCCCATAACAAACGGCCCCGCAATGGGGTTGGCAAAAAAGGTTTGCAGCAGGTAGCCCGCTACCGAGAGCGCCGCCCCCAGCAGCACCACCATAACGGCGCGCGGCAGGCGCAGCTGCAATAGGATATTGGCGGCCAGTTCATCCTGCCCGCGGCCCAGCAGCGCCTGCACCACGCCGCGCGGCGAAATTGCCACGCTGCCCCAGAACAGGTTGAGCGCAAACAGCCCCAGCAGCGCCGCCGCAAGGGCTACATATGTAATTGTCAGGCGCTTGGTGTGCATGGCGCTGCCTTTCTGCAATAAAATTATTCTACATGCGTTAAAAATGTCAGTTCACTGTCCGCGCGGGTGCCCTCGGTAAACACGCGGTTCATATCCAGAATCAAATCCGGAAGCTCCATGCTTTGCTGGAACAGGCTCTGCGCGGTACACCACACATTGCCGTTCTGCACGGCCTTGAACTGCGCCAGCAGCGGGCATTTTTCCACCAGCTGTTCGGTGCTGGCAATGCTGCCCTCAATGGTGCTGTTGTAGAGCAGCACATCGGCGTCCTTGGCAGCAGCGTAAAAATCTTCCAGCGAAAGATTGATGGTGGCCAGATTGTTGCCGTTGTCCGTTAAATCAGCAAACACATAGCTGCCGCCCGCCATCTCGATCATGCGGGCCACATAGTCGCTGCCTTTGCGCACCGTGACAAGGTTGTTGGAAGTGATGGAGAAAAACGCCACCGTTTTGCCGGTGGGCTGCTGGTTTTCCAGCGGGGCAACGCGCTGTACCTGGGTATCAAACAGCTGTTCCGCCTCCTGCTGTTTGCCCAGCAGAATGCCGTACAGCTTGACCCATTCCATGCGGGCCAGGGGGTCGGTTTCATAGCTGGAACGCTCCACCAAAACGGGGATGCCGAACTTTTCCAGCTGCTCTTTGACCTCCGGCGTGTGGTAGATCATCGTGTTTTCAATGGCAAGTCCACAGCCGGAAGCCAGAATGGTTTCATAGTCCGGGGCGCTGTATTTGCCCGCATAGGCAATCTGCCCCGCCTGCATGGCGGCTTTGGCTTCGGGCAGGTACCAGCCATCCGCCTTGGTGCCGGAAAGTGCAATGCTGTCCAGCGCGCCCAGGCTGATGATGGGGTCCATAGCGGAGGTGGAAACCAGGTAGATATTCTCAATGGGCTGTTGCAGCACGGTGGTGCCCTGGGGCAGATCCTCCGGAACGGCAGCGCCCTGCGGCACCACCAGATATTGGCTGTCCGCAATGGTGATCAGCTCGTACCCGCCAGTGCATTCATCCACGGTAAACTGTTTGGCGTATTGCAGCGGGTAGCTGCTTTCCACGGTAAGGGCGGGGGCAGCCGTGCTGCCGCTGCCCGCGCAGCCGGCCAACAGCAAAAGCGCTGCGGCAGAAAGTGCGGCACAAAGCCCAAAACGTTTCGTCTGCATTATTCTGCGGGGGTCAGCGTGGCGCTGTCAAAGGTCAGGGTATAATCGATCTCGTGCGGGGTGCTCATGGCAACGGTATCGGCGGTAACGGCAAGGGCGGTATCCAGCGCAGCAACGGGGATTTCAAAGGTGGAGTTGCCTTCGGTGTTGGTGGGCAGGTACTTTTCTCCATCAATCAGCATATAGTCATAGTTGGGGCTGCTCCACACAATCACGGCGGTCATGGTTCCATCGGCAACCGTCAGGGCGGCAGGGCTTTCCACCGTGGCGCGGCCGGAGCCGCCCTCCAGTGTGACAGCGCAGGTGTAGCTGCCATCAGCAGGCACAGCGGCGGTTTCGGCAGCGGCATCTTCGGTCTTAGGCTCGGCATTGCGCACGCTGACGGTATGGTCGTACCAGGTGCCCTTGGTACCCAAAATGGCCAGCTGGAAGTCGGTATCCACAGCGTCCAGCGGAATATCATAGCCGTACACTTCATCGCTGGTGCCGTCGGAATAGGTCACAGTATCGGTGGTGGGCTGCAGCCAGTCGCTCTCGTGGCTGGGGGCGTCCTCGGCAGTGCCCAGGTACAGGTTAACGATCTTTTTCGATGCCAGGCTGACATGGAAGGTCATTTTGCCATCGGCGACAGTCAGGGTGCCCTTGCCATCGCAGGCTTCGTTGGCGTGCACCATACTGCTGTCGGTTTCAAATTCGGCGGTATACACGCCGTCCGGCAGAGCAGCTTCGGCCTGGGGCTCTGCGGTGGAGGCGGTGGCTTCACTGCCGGCAGCCTCGGTGGCAGCGGGGATGGAGTCAGCGGAAGAAGCGCCGGTTGCGGTGGAGCCGCAGCCAGCCAGCAGAGCGGCCAGCACCAGGGCGGCCACAGCGCCGGAAATTACACGATTTTGTTTCATTGGGTGTTACCTCGCATTGTAAAAAATTGAAATGATAGAATAAAATATAAAAAATATAATAAGAAAGGATAACAGAAAATTACGTCGCAGGGGCGAGCATTGCCCGCCCGCGGTCATTTGCCCCGTGTATTGCCAACCCGGAAGAGTGTTGCAATGTTTCAGGGCAATACCGCATAATTCTAAGCATGCCGATACGGCGAGCGAGGTGCGGCAGATGCTAAGCCAAAAGCGCAGATAATACTGGATGCTGCAAAGGTGAGCGCCGCCAGTGGCGGAAACAGCGAACCGAAGCAGGGGCAGCGGTCGCAGAGTGCGAGGGGCTTTTGTCCCCGAAGCACGATGCGGGTACCGCAACCCGACATTATCGAGCATTTTGGCAACGCAGATGCCGTGCCGCAGCCGCCGGAGCGGTGCTTAAGCCGTCAGGCGGGAATTGTGCGGTGTTGCCTTAGGTTGGCGGGGGCACTGCATGGTTTGGCGAGAGGGGCTAAAGATTCAAAGAAAAGCGTGGGGACGCGGCACAGCCGCAGCACAGCCCCATTTTGGCGCACAGCGTTTTCCCCGGTCCGCACAAAACAAAAGCTGCCCGAAAAGACGTTGATCCTTCCGGGCAGTATGCATCATAAATCAGCCATTCAGGGAATCAATAGCGGCCTTGGTATGGTCAATGTAGATCTGCTGCACATCAGCAATTTCGCCCAGACCGGCAATCTGGGTATCCACGCTGTCAAAGCAGCCGGCGGCCTTGAACTGGCTCAGCCAGGAATCTGCGTCATCGCCAGCCATATCGTTGTTGGCATGGTCACCGGCAACCACCATCAGGGGGCGCAGGACAACCTTGGTGTAACCGGCTTCCTTGATCTTTTCGATCACAGCCTCGCAGGCGGTGTCTTCCGGCTCGCCCTCAACAGTGCCAATGAACACATTGTCATAGCCCAGGGTCTGCATGGTCATCTGCATCTGGCTGTAGCTGATCTTTGCGGTGTGGGAAGTGCCGTGGCCCATGAACACAAAAGCAGTGCCATCGGCGGCAGCAGCGGCGGCGTCATCATAACCAGCGGCGGCAACAGCCTCGGTGGTGATGGCAGTGGCAACAGCTTCCTTATCAGCGTTGATTTCGGTAGCGTCAGCGCCAACTTCGCCCAGCAGGGGCTCAGCTATGGCAACGCTTTCGAACTTATCCGCGTACTCGTTCACAGCTTCGCACATTTCGTCGTACTCAGCGCCGTGCATCAGGTGGGTAGGCTGAACAACCAGGTTCTTAACGCCGTTGGCAACAGCGCGGTCCAGAGCCTGCTTCATGTTATCGATTTTCTCGCCATCGCGGGCCTGCACATGGTTGATGATGATCTGTGCGGTGAAAGCGCGGCGGACGGACCAATCCGGGTAAGCGGCCTGCAGGGCATCCTCGATGCCCTTGATATCTGCCACGCGGCTGCTGTTGAAGGAGGTGCCAAAGCTGACGACCAGCAGTTCGTTTTCGCCGATCTCATCCCCATTGCGGGAATCGTCCAGGTTGGCATCGCCGGTATTGCGGCCAAAGTAGTCGGGGTCAGCGTTCTCGCCTTCCACCAGCTCTTTCTGGGTATCGGTCAGGGTGTCCCATGCCTGCTTGGCAGCTTCGCACTGGGCGTCGGTGTCATCGGTGCGCTCCTGCACATAGATGGCATCGATCAGGTCTGCACATTTCTTTGCGGCCACTTCGTCTGCATCTCCCTCGTCTGCGCTTTCAGCGGGTGTTTCGGTGCTTACAGCCTCGCTTTCGGCGGGGGCACTGCTGGCAGCCATGCTGTCAGATGCCGCACCACAGCCAGCCAGCAGGGCGGCGGCCAGAGCCAGTGCGGTCAGCACGGCAGCGGGCTTTTTCAGGTTGTTGTGTTTCATGTGTTTTGCTTCCTTTCTCCTATGGCAAATCCATTTGCTGAAAAACAGGTACAGGAAACAAAACCCAGGCGCAGCAGCTTTGCAGACAAAACTGCCATAAAAAAACGAGGGTCTTTTTGTGTGCAGAACGGCAACGCAAAAAGACCCCCGGATTTTCCATGAGCTTTTCAGGTACAACCAATTCCTCGTGATCTGGAGCAATGCTCCCGTACCAACAGCGGGCAGGTTTCCTGGCTGAAAGCTCAACGCCTGCCGCCGCCTTCCCAAGCAATGCTCAGTGACCGGTGCAAATGCACCCTGGCGGCAGGCTCCCTTATCACAGTGACGAGATCGTGCGGGATTTGCACCCGCTTCCCTTTTACCCTTTCCAGAGCGCCGGAAGGCTCAGCCGCCCGGCAAACAATGAAAGGCACCTGCTGTTTTATATTCAGTTTCCGATTTATTGTAGCACATTGCATCCAAAAGCGCAAGGTGCTGTTTGTATGTTCTGCCGAATTTTTTCGGCCTTCCTGGGCGTCCTTACAGCCGCCGGTGCAAAATCTCACACAAGCGTTTCCTATCCAGCGGCTTGGCGGCATGCTCGTTCATACCGGCGGTTTTGGCCGGCTGCACATCCTTGGCAAAGGTGTTGGCCGTCATGGCAACAATGGGCACCTGCGCGGCATCGGCTTTGGACAAAGAACGGATGGCCGCGGGGCGCGTTTTTGTATTTTGTCGGTTTACAACTTTAAATCGCTTGCAGTTGGCATGGCAGTGTGGTAAGCTAATATGGATTTAATATGGTAGCGGTTATCTATGCTGCCGTGCGGGCCGCTGCCTTTTCCCGCACGGCAGCACAAATAAAAATAGGAGAAAACAATATAAGTTTATGAAGAATCGTGAACGGCTCGGAAGCCGGCTTGGCTTCATCATGCTGTCAGCCGGCTGCGCCATTGGCTGCGGCAATGTGTGGAAATTCCCCTGGATGTGCGGCCAGAACGGCGGCGGCAGTTTTATGCTGCTGTACATTATTTGTCTGGTCGTGCTGGGTCTGCCCGCCATGACGATGGAATTTTCCGTTGGGCGTGCAGCGCAGGCCAGCCCTATCCGCATGTACCAGAAGTTGGAAAAGCCCGGCTGCAAGTGGGGCATTTTCGGCATTGCCAGCCTGATTGGCAACATTGCCCTGATGGCATTTTACACCGTGGTGACCGGGTGGATCATCTATTATTTCATCAAGTTCCTTACCGGCCAAAACGCAGATTTCGGATTTACCCAGATGATTACGAACCCCACGGTGAATGTGGTGTTTTTGCTGGTGACCGTTGTGGTAGCATTTGCCATTTTAAGCTTTAACCTGCAGGGCGGGCTGGAGCGCATTACCAAAATATGATGCTGGCCCTGTTGGTGCTGATGCTGGTGCTGGCGGTGCACAGCCTGCCCCTGCCGGGCGCGGCAGAAGGCTTGAAATTTTACCTGGTGCCGGATTTTGGAAAGATCGATGGCAGCGTTGTGGTGGGCGCCATGAACCAGGCGTTCTTTACCCTTTCCGTTGGCATGGGCGGCATGGCGATTTTTGGCAGCTACATTGAAAAAGAACACTCCCTGATGGGGGAATCCGTCCACATTATTGTGCTGGATACTTTGGTTGCGGTGCTGGCCGGCATCATCATGTTCCCCGCCTGCTTTACCTATGGGCTGGAAGTGAACGCCGGGCCCAGCCTGCTGTTTGATACCATGGCTACCGTGTTCAACAACATGACCGGGGGCCGCTGGTGGGGCACGCTATTCTTTTTGTTCATGGTGTTTGCCGCACTTTCCACCGTGTTGGGCGTGTGCGAAAACATCCTTGCCATGGTGCGGGAGCTGACCGGGTTAAGCCGCCCCAAGGGCGCTTTGCTGTGTGGCGTGGGCATCTTTCTGTTGGCGCTGACCACCGCGCTGGGCTACAGTGTACTGCATTTCCAGCCGTTTGCCGCGGGCACGGCCTGGCTGGATCTGTGGGATTTCATTGTTTCCAATAACATTTTGCCGCTGGGTTCACTGGTATTGGCGCTGTTCTGCTGCAACTCTTTCGGTTGGGGGTGGGACGCTTTTGTTCAGGAGGCCAACACCGGCAAAGGCTTAAAAGTGCAGCCCTGGATGAAGCCGATCTTCCGCTTTGTGGTGCCCGCCGCCATTGCGTTCATTTATATTTACGGCATGGCAACTTTTACATGGAATTGATCCCCCCGCTTTTTATAAAACCTTATCTTTCCCTGCAGGCAGTGTGGCGGCATTCCGTCATTCTGCCTGCTTCTTTTTGCCCAATTTGGCGGGAATACCAAAATCTCCGTTTAACATTGCGCTTTCGCCACCCGGATGTTAAACTGTTAACAAGAGTACACCGCGATAAACACATGTAAGGAGCACCCCCCATGGACAACGTGAAAATTCTGGAAGTAAAACAGAGCATTTTTGCTTCCAATGATGAACAGGCCGCCCAGCTGCGGCAGAGCCTGAAAGAGAAAAAGATCTTTCTGCTGAATTTGATGAGCGCACCGGGCAGCGGCAAAACCACCACCCTGCGCAGCACCATTGCCGCGCTGAAAGATGAGCTGCGCATCGGTGTGATGGAAGCGGACATTGATTCCGATGTGGACGCCAAAGCCATTGCCGCTGCCGGGGCAAAAGCCATCCAGCTGCACACCGGCGGCATGTGCCACCTGGATGCCGAGATGACTCGCCAGGGGCTGGAGGGCCTTGACCCCCAGGATGTGGACCTTGTGGTGCTGGAAAACGTGGGCAACTTGGTCTGCCCGGCAGAGTTTGACACCGGTGCAGTGAAAAACGCGATGATCCTATCCGTGCCCGAAGGGGACGATAAGCCATTGAAGTACCCCCTGATGTTTCAGGTGTGCGACGTGGTTCTTATCAACAAAATTGACGTTTTGCCGTATTTTGATTTCGATATGGACAAATGCCGGGAATATATCGCCATGCGCAACCCCAACGCAAAGGTCATCCCCATCTGCGCCAAAACCGGCGAGGGCATTGCCGAATGGACCGATTGGCTGCGGGAGCAGGTGAAAGCGTGGCAGGCATAAGGGCACAGCAAACCCGGACCGTCTGCAAAGCAATGCAAACGAAGCAGAAGATGCACAGAGCAATAAAAGGAGCAAGCCATGAGCGAACCGACCGCTTTCCCACTGGACGAAAGCAAGCTGCCGTTCAAGATCCCCAAGGACACAAAGCCGCGGGAAAAAATTATGAAGCTGGGGCAGATGATCACCGACCGTGTGCCCGCCAAGCTGCGCCGCCTGACGGTGGAGGACCCCGAATATTGGGGTCTGGCCAGCATTGTGACTGACGAAATGGCCGATGTTGCCCTGAAAATGAAGGTGCGCCAGCCAATGACCCTGCCGGAACTGGAAAAAGCCACCGGCAAACCCGCCAAAGAGCTGGAGCCCCTGCTGTATCAGATGAGCTGCGTTGGCCTGTTGGAATACAACTGGGAGAACCCCCGCCGCGAAAAACAGTACATTCTGCCCATGTTTGTGCCCGGCAGCGCCGAGTTCTTTAACATGAACAAACAGCAGATTGCCGACCACCCCGAAGTGACCGCCTTTTTTGAGCGGATGACCTTTTTGCCGCTGGAACACATTACCGCCATGGTGCCCCCAGGCGGCGCAGGCATTGGCATGCACGTGATCCCGGTCGAAAAAGCCATCGAGACCGAAAACCACTCGCTGGATATCGAACACATCTCCCACTGGCTGAAAAAATACCAGGGCAAGTATGCCGCTGGCCCCTGTTCCTGCCGTATGTCCCGCGCCGCCATGGGCGAAGGCTGCGGCGATGACCCGGATGACTGGTGCATCGGCGTGGGCGATATGGCGGACTATCTGGTGGAAACCAACAAGGGCCATTATGTGACCTATGACGAAGTGATGCGGATCTTGCAGAAAGCCGAGGACAACGGCTTTGTGCACCAGATCACCAACATTGACGGCGAGAACAAGATTTTTGCCATCTGCAACTGCAATGTCAACGTCTGCAACGCCCTGCGCACCAGCCAGCTGTTCAACACCCCCAACATGAGCCGCTCGGCTTACGTTGCCAAAGTGGAACCGCAAAACTGCGTTGCCTGTGGCCGCTGCGTGGAGTTCTGCCCCGCCGGTGCCGTTAAGCTGGGCCAGAAGCTGTGCACCAAAAACGGCCCGGTGCACTACCCCAGGCAGGAACTGCCCGACACTGTAAAGTGGGGCCCCGAAAAATGGGCGGTGGACTACCGCGATAAAAACCGCATCAACTGCTATGATACCGGCACCGCCCCCTGCAAAACCGCCTGCCCCGCCCACATTGCGGTGCAGGGCTACCTGAAAATGGCCGCGCAGGGCCGCTACCGCGATGCACTGGCGCTGATCAAAAAGGAGAACCCCTTCCCCGCCGTGTGCGGGCGCATCTGCAACCGCCGGTGCGAGGATGCCTGCACCCGCGGCACCGTGGACCAGGCAGTGGCCATTGATGCCGTGAAAAAGTTTGTGGCCCAGCAGGACCTGAACGCCGCCCACCGCTATGTTCCGCCGGTGGTGCAGCCCTCTTTGCAGGGGCCGTGGCCGCAAAAAATTGCAATCATCGGCGGCGGCCCAGCCGGGCTTTCCTGCGCGTACTTCCTTGCGCTGCAGGGCTACCGCCCGACTGTATTTGAGAAAAACGAACACCCTGGCGGCATGCTGCGGTACGGCATCCCCAGCTTTAAGCTGGAAAAAGATGTGATTGATGCGGAAATTGACATCCTGCGGGAGCTGGGTGTTACCATCCGCTGCGGTGTGGAAGTTGGCAAGGACGTTACCCTTGCCCAGCTGCGCGCCCAGGGGTACAAGGCGTTCTATCTCGCCATCGGCTGCCAGGGCGGCCGCACAGCAGGGGTTCCCGGCGAGGACGCTGCGGGCATCCAGACCGCCGTTGCGCTGCTGCGCACTGTGGGCGGGGACGAAAGCCACAAAATGACCGGCAAAACCGTGGTGATCGGCGGCGGCAATGTTGCCATTGATGCCGCCCGCGTTGCCCTGCGCTGCGGGTCCAGCGATGTAACGATGGTCTGCCTGGAACCGCGGGAAAAGATGCCCGCTTCCGCTGAAGAGATCGCCGAGGCGGAGGAAGAGGGCACTGCCATCCGCTGCGGGTACGGCCCCAAGGAATTTTTGACAAAGGACGGCCATGTGTGCGGCGTGGTGCTGAAAAGATGCACCGGCCTGTACGATGCCGAGGGCCGCTTTGCCCCCACCTATGATGAAAGCGTGACGATTACCCTGCCGTGTGACAATGTTGTGCTGAGCATTGGCCAGTGCATCCAGTGGGGCAACCTGCTGGATGGCGAAGCCGTGCAGCTTGGCCGCGGCCAGGGCGCTGTGGCCGATGCCATGACTTACCAGACTGCCCAGGCGGATATCTTTGTGGGCGGCGATGTGTACACCGGCCCGCGCTTTGCTATTGATGCGATTGCCGCAGGCAAGCAGGGCGCCATCTCCATCCACCGTTTTGTGCAGCCCAACACCAGCCTGACCATTGGCCGCAACCGCCGCGATTTTTATGAGCTGGATAAAACCAATCTGGCCCTTGGCGATTATGACCGCGCACCCCGCCAGGCAGCCGGAATGGATGATGCCATCGACGCGCACCGTTCTTTCCGGGATGCCCACCTGACCCTGACCGAAGCGCAGGTAAAAACCGAAACAGCCCGCTGCCTGGGCTGCGGTGCCAGCGTGGTGGACCCCAATAAGTGCATTGGCTGCGGCATCTGCACCACCCAGTGTGCCTTTGATGCCATCCACCTGCACCGCGACCTGCCCGAATGCAGCACCATGGTGCGGTCGGAAGATAAGTTCAAGGCCATTCTGCCTTACATGGTAAAGCGCGAAGTGAAGATCCGCTTTGGGAAAAAGGATAAGTAAATGCACGAACTTGGCATTGTGTTCCACATCATCCGCACGGTGGAGGATGTGGCCAAAGAAAACCACGTTGCCCGCATCCAGCGGGTAACACTGCAATTAGGCGAGGTTTCCGGCGTGGTGGAAAGCTACCTGCAGGACTGCTGGAAATGGGCCGCCGCCAAATCAGAGATTTTGCCCGGTGCCGCGCTGACCGTGGAGCAGATCCCCGCCATTACCCTGTGCGAAGACTGCGGCCAGAAGTACCCCACCGTGCCCCATGGCCGCACCTGCCCCCACTGCCAAAGCCCCCATACCCACCTGCTGCAGGGCAACGAGATGATGATCAAAGAAGTGGAAGCCGTGGAGCCGGAGACATCCGAAGCTTCCGGCTGAGAAAAATTCCCCGCACAGGCTGCGTTATGCGGCCTTGTGCGGGGATTTTTTTGTATCTGCGGGCGGTTTATGCTATACTTGAAACTGGTATTGTGAAAACGGAAAGGATGAACCATTCCCCATGCGGCAGATCGACTTTGAACACGGCGGCATTGCACAAAACATCTTGAAAGCAGCGCTGCCCATGTTGGTGGCGCAGGTGCTGAACCTGCTGTATAACATTGTGGACCGCATTTATATTGCGCGCATCCCGGATATCGGCACGGCGGCGCTGGGCGCGGTGGGGCTTTGCTTCCCCATTATTGTCATTATTACGGCGTTCAGCAATTTGTTCGGCAGCGGCGGCGCACCGTTGTTTGCCATCGCCCGCGGCAGCGGGGATAAGGCCCGTGCCGGGCTGATTTTGAACCTGGCCTGCACGCTGTTGTTGTGCTGCGCCGGTGTATTGATGGTCATTGGCCTGCTGTTTGCCCGGCCCATTCTGGTCTTATTCGGTGCTTCGCCGGAAGCATTGCAGTATGCGCTGCCGTACCTGATGCTGTACTTGCTGGGCACCTACCCTTCCATGCTCACAACAGGGCTGAACCCGTTCATCAATGCGCAGGGCTATGCCACAGCCGGTATGCTCAGCGTGGTGATCGGCGCAGCGGCCAACCTGGTGCTGGACCCGGTGTTTATCTTTGTGTTGGGCATGGGCATCCGCGGCGCGGCGGCTGCCACGGTGCTTTCGCAGCTGCTTTCGGCGGCGTTTGTGGTGTATTTCCTGCGCTGCAAGTCGGAATACCGCGTGCAGCCGCTGCCCTTGCGTCAGCTGCCCGCCAACAGGCGCTGCATCGGCGATATCGTCAGCCTTGGCACAGCGGGCTTCATCATGCAGCTGACCAACAGCGTGGTGACGATCTGCTGCAACAATGTGCTGTCCGTGACCGGCGGCGATGTGTACATCTCGGTCATGACGATCATTTCCAGCGTGCGCCAGATGGTGGAAACGCCGATTTATGCCATTACCGAGGGCTCTTCCCCCATTATCAGCTACAATTACGGCGCACGCCGCCCCCGCAAGGTGCTGCGCGCCGCCGTCTCCATGGCCCTGATGGCTTTGGTATACACCCTTACGATCTGGGCGGTCATTCTGTTGGCACCGCACTTCCTCATCTCCATTTTCAGCAGCGATCCCACCCTGCAGGCGGATACCATCCCCGCCATGAAGCTGTATTTTTCCACCTTTGGTTTTATGCTGCTGCAATATGTGGGCCAGACAGTGTTCAAATCGCTGAACAAGCGCCGCCACGCGGTGTTTTTCTCGCTGCTGCGCAAGGTCATCATTGTGGTGCCGTTCACCTACCTGCTGCCTTATGCTTTTGGCATGGGCACCGACGGCGTGTTTGCTGCGGAGCCGGTTTCCAACGTGATCGGCGGCAGTTTGTGCTTTATTGTAATGCTGATTACCGTTTTGCCGGAGCTGAAACGGATGGATCGGGAGGATGCGAAGACAGCAAAATAGCAGAGTTGGCCGTGCAAAGTCTTTTACAAAAGGTGCTTTGTGTAGGGGCCGGTTGGCGGGTCATTTCTTTGCAGTGTTTTTGTCGATATATCGTTTGTAAAGTATGTTTGCTTTACGCTTTAGAAGTACGTACAAGCGCATATTCTTATTTTGTTTCAAACAGTTTTCCCACTTTCAAGAAATAAAGAAAAAACTCTCCCTCGGCGGCCAGATATACGGGATCAAACCGGCATGGCCAGAGGGAGAGTTTTATTTTTATCTGGTAGTGTCATCGGGACAGCAAGCATCGTCCCCTACAAACACTTTTCACGCTTGCGGCATGATAGAATGATATTGCCTTGCTCTTTTAGCCGCTTATTCCGCCACGGTTCTATCCAGCATAGCCGTTATCCCCTCCGCCAGCTGTTCGGCGGCCTGGGTTGTTGTCAGCTCTCCGTTGCTGCAGGCAGTCAATACGGCGGCGTACAAGCCGTCCGGCACAGCGGCCAGAACCGGGCTTTCAAATGTGGGGTCAAGTGGGAAATCCACAAAAGCCATCATGCGGTTGTTGGCTTCCACCACCAGCGGGTTCACCAGGCCTGCCGCTGTGGCAGCCGCACGGCCAGTGACGGAATCCGGCAAACCGCAGGCAGTGCCCATGATGGAAGCACCCATATCCTCGTTCAGCAAAAAGTTGACCAGAATCGCCGCTTCTTTCGGGTGCTGGCAGCTGCTGTTGATGGCAAGGGCCAGATATACTTTAGAAAATCCGCCGTTGGCCTGCCCGCCAAAGGCGATCTCATCCCCTACCAAAAAGCCGCTGGCATTTTTTAACGCACTGCGGTAGGTTTCTGCGTCGGCATCCCAGGCAAAGGTACCGGCGTACTGGCCGTTCTGCCACATGGGGGGCTGGTCCAGCGTCCCGTTTGTCTGCTGGGCGGCAAGGGTGGGCATGACATGGTTTTCTTCCAGCGCCTGCAAAAATTCCAGCCCGGCTTTGATCTCGTCTGCCGAATATTGCAGCTGGCGATCCACCACCCACGCTTTGCCAGTGGTAGATTCCAGATAACTGACCATCAGGTTCATGCGGGCGGCTGCATCCATGGCCAGGGGGTAATATTCCTCCCCCAGCACCTCGCGGAAGGTGTTGCCTGCGGTCAGCAGCTCCTCATAGGTTTTGGGCGCATCGATCCCTGCCTGTTCAAAAGTGCAGGTGTTCCAATAAAAAATGCGGCCTGTCACCGACATTGGCACAGCCAGCAAAGCGCCATCCACTGTGCAGGCATCCAGCGCACTCTGGCTGAACTGCTCCAGATCGATCACATCGCTATATTCGTTCAGGTCAACAAACTGGTCAGCATTTTGGCCCGGCCAGGTCCAGTCCACCTGCATCACATCGGCGGTTTGATCCTCGTCAGCGGTGGTGCCGTAGATGGTTTCTACAGTAATATATTGCAGTTTTGCCTCAAATGCCTGGATGGCCTGCTGGTAGGTTTCGGTGCGGGCATCGTCCCCCCACCAGCTCATGGTCAGGGTAACGGGTTCCGGCTGAGTGGATGCCTGTCCGGGGGCAGACTGCTGCGCCGTGCCGCAGGCGGCCAGCTGCAATGCCAGTGCGCCAACCAGCGCAAGGGCTGCGGCGTTTGCTGTTGTTTGGTTCATCGGGTTCCCTTTCTTGCAGTTGCCTGCAATGTGGATTTGCGGTTACCCCTATTATAGCGGATTCCAGTTTTTCTGTCACGGGTTGGGCGGATAATTTTGGGGGCAATTTTGCGGCATGGGAAAGGTTGGTATAAATTGTCAAGTTTGTAACGCCCCCGCCGTGGAGAAACCTTACCGCAGTACAAATATGCAATAACCCAATCCCCATATGTAAGAGATAGCGTCCTTGGCCGCCCGACGGGTAGCAAAAGGGCCGCAGGCGCTTTTGCTGCCTGCGGCCCTGCCCGTGGGCGGACGGAGCGCCCCGCGGGAATACTTTTGAATATTAACAGCGGCTTACGGCCGCCAAACAGGCATTTTGCCGCTGTATATCATCACTTTACCACAGTCACATTCTCGGTGTCCTGCCAGCAGAAATCCTGATCGAACCACGGGTCCATAGAGCTGTCTTTGCGGATAACGACGTCCTCGCAGCGGATGCTTTTGCCATGTACGCAGGTAAAGCCATTCACTTTTCCGGGAATCATGCCGGGCACCTCGCTGGGGCGCAGATCCCAATGATCAATGGGCCATGCGGTCTGCTTGCGGATGTCCACCCGGATGTGGCGGAACGAGATATCTTCCAGGCTGTTGCCCTCGCTTCCGTGCAGGAAAATGCCGTTTTCGCCGCTGCAGTTAATGTTTTCAAAATGTACATTGCGGATATGCCCCGCCCTGTTGCCCTGTTTGCGGTCCACCGCCGTCACACAGATGGCTTCGGCTTCGCCCCACCACTGGTCAGAGAACATGCGGGTGTTGATGTGCAGGTTGGCAAAGGTCACGTTTTCAATGTTGCCGCCATCACGCAGCATCAGAGAGATGCCGCGGTTGGTGCGGGAGATAACGCAGTTAGTGACGGTAATATTGCGGAAGTCCGAAACGCTCTCGGTGCCAAACTTGATAGCGGCACTGGTGGAGGTCAGCGTACAGTTGGAAACCACAATGTTCTCACACGGGCCAAGATATGCATTTTTCTCAGTGGTCTTGAACACGATGCAGTCATCGGCGGATTCAATATGGCAATTGTTGATGCGCACATTGCGGCAGTGGTCGGGATCAATGCCGTCGCAGTTGACCATTTTCAGGTTATTCAAAATGCGGATGCCATCGATCAGCACATCCTGGCAGCCCACCATATGCACGGTCCAGAACGCGCTGCGGGTCAGGGTGACTTCACGGATGGTCAGGTGCTGCACACCTTTCATCAGCAGCATGGGAATGCGCGGGTAATAGGTTCCCTCAATAAAGTTATGATCGATCTCGCCGTAAAAGTTTTCTTCGGAGCCATCGATTACGCCGCTGCCGCTGATGCAGACATCCTCGGCATCCTTAGCCATAATGAAATAATTCTTCGGCTCACCGTCATATTCGCAGTTTTCGTAAGAGGGCACTTTGAGCGATGTATCGCGGTAATGGTCGCGGTAGGCAGCTTCCACTTCCAAGAAGTCCTCTTTGTTTTCGCTGGCTTTCAGGCGGGAGCCGTGCTCCAGGTGCAGCTCCACATGGCTGTGCAGCAAAATGGAACCGCATTTGTAAATATGGCCGCCCGGCACCAGCACTCGGCCGCCGCCGGCTGCCGCGCAGGCATCAATGGCTTTCTGGATGGCAGGGCCATCGTTTGTGGTGCCATCACCCACGGCACCATATTGCAAAATATCATAAATCATGATTGGCCTCCTTGGGGAGTATTCAGGGTGTATCAGCTGGGCCGAAAGCCCAGATAATCTTCACATGTAATCGTTGTTTTTCATTTTTTTTCGATACACCTTAGAAGCTATTTTTTGTCATCATTGCGCACCGGCTTTATCTGGTGCGCAATGATGATAAAACAGCTTCTTAAGGCAATACCGCATAATTCTAAGTGCCGATACGGCGAGCGAGGTGCGGCAGATGCCAAGCCAAAAGCGCAGATAATACTGAATGCTGCAAAGGTGAGCGCCGCCAGTGGCGGAAACAGCGAACCGAAGCAGGGGCAGCGGTCGCAGAGTGCGAGGGGCTTTTGCCCCCGAAGCACGATGCGGGTACCGCAACCCGACATTATCGAGCATTTTGGCAACGCAGATGCCGTGCCGCAGCCGCCGGAGCGGTGCTTAAGCCGTCAGGCGGGAATTGTGCGGTGTTGCCTTAAATTTCGCAGAGCTTACCCGGCTCTGCAACGCGCACCTTGCCATCGGCCACAAACCAGATGGGCTGTGCCGACGGGTTATACAGCCGCTTGCCGTCTGCACTTTCGCGCGTGCTGCGCAACGCGGTCAGGTAATCTGCAATCTGGCCATTGGTGGCATACCAGATATCCTGTGCGCCGTGCAGCTTTTCTGCCAGCTGCTCCATCAGGGGCCAGGTGTTTTCGCGCTCAAATTCAAAGCTGTGGCCCCAGATATAAAACAGCGGCATTTTTTCATATCCCGGAACATGCAAAAACTTTTCTGCGCGTTCCAGCAGTTTATCATTGTGGTGGCAGGTGGGTTTCCAGCGCAGCAGCTCCTGCGGCAGGGCAAAACTTCCGGTGCTTTCCACCGTGCGGCTGTACTGGATGCCCATGGCGCACAGCGCTTCCACCTGTTCGGGGTAGTATTCGCCAAAGGCATAGCTCATGCCCTGCACAATACCGCCGGTCAGTTCTTCCAGCGTCAGGCGGTCCTGCCACACTTCCCGCAGCCATTCAGTCTGGTTCATCTGGCGCGGGTGGCGGTGGGTCACGCCATGGCAGGCAATTTCGTGCTCGGCGTACAGGGTAGGCAGCTCGGCCTTTTGCACATAGCCGTCCTTATCCAGGTTGCCGGAGTTCAGGTGGAAGGTTCCCTTGAAGCCCGCCTGGTTAAAAATTTCGATCAAGCGGCGGTCATATACCTGGCCGTCATCATAACTGAACGTAATGGCTTTGGCTAGCCCACCGGGATACAGGTATTCCATCGTGTTCGCTTCCTTATTATATAATGTTTAGGCAATACCGCATAATTCTAAGTGCCGATACGGCGAGCGAGGTGCGGCAGATGCCAAGCCAAAAGCGCAGATAATACTGGATGTCTTATCGAGCATTTTGGCAACCCAGATGGTGCCGCACCTGCCGCAGCGGTGCTTAAGCCGCAAGGCGGGAATTGTGCGGTGTTGCCTTTATTGCGGCGTCACCTGGGCGGGGTCTGCATCCGGCAGGTAGCGGGCCGTGCCCAGAATATTGCCATCCAGGTCGGTGGTAATGCGCAGGCCGGGGCCAGCGGTGAACACCTTGCAGCCATCCACAAAGGCTTCCGCCTCGTGACCACTGTTCACGATCTCCCAGCTGCGGCCGTTCAGGGCTTGGGTATAGCGGCATTCCAGCGGGCAGGTGCCCCACACCACGGTATCCCGCACCAGGCTTACGCCGTACATGCGGGCGGTGTATTCCAGCACCGAGAGCATAGCCGGGCCGTAAGCATCCTGCGGGGGCTGGCCAGGTTCACAGATGACCGAAGGTTCGCCGGTAAAGGGGTCATACTGCTGCACAAAGCGGCACTGGGGGCCAATGGCCTGCATCAGCTTTTGCCCCAGTTGGGGAATCAGCTCATACATGCCGTAATTTTCCAGCGCACGGATGGCACGCTGATAGGTCAGCGCTTCAGCCTGGCCGCTCCAGTTGTTGGTGGTCACGTTGCGGAACAGCGGGTCGTTGGCGGCCACGCTGGGCAGCGGCATTTTGGTCCAGAACTCCTGCGGGTTCAGCAGGTGCTCCTTGACAAAGCGCTCCGCCAAAGCATCCGGCAGGCTGTGCCAATACATGCAGCGCAGTGTGTTGTGGATCAGGGTGGGCATCTGGTTGTGGTTTTTGTCGCGGTCAAACATCGCGCCGCGGGCATCGTCCCACAGGTAGCTCACCATCTTGTCCTGCACGGCTTTGGCCTTGGCGGCCCACTGGGCCTGTGCCTCGGCATCGCCGCTGATTCGTGCAATTTCCGCCAATGTTTCGCGGCAGGCATATGAGTAGCTCATCACATCCATCGAGGCAATGGGCACCGCTGTGCAGCCTTGGGGCGGGGTTTCCTCCTCCCACGGGTCGGGGGCATCGGCGTAACGCATGGCGTGGTCTTCGCCGGTATCGTACTTGCACCAAGTCTCCAGGCAGCCATCCCCATCGGAATCGCGTACACGCCACAGGTAAGCGTCAAACGCTTCCAGCGTTTTGGCCAGCTGGGCCAGGTATTCGGCATCCTTGCCGCCCAGATAGTAAAGATCCAGCGCCGGTTCCGGGAAGCAGAAGCCCTGGAACTTGTTGAACTGCGGCACCACTTTGCCATCAATCACCGCAATGCTGCCGGGAATCCGCCCGTCCGCACGCTGGTGGCGCATAAACATCAGGCTGTTGTTCAGGCCGGTGGCAAAATCACGGCTGGCATACATTGCGCCGCCCATGGGCTGGGTTTCCAGCCAGATTTTTTCATAGCCGCCGCCCTCAACCAGAACGGGGTCACCGCCAAAGTTTTTAATGTTCAGGCGGCACTTTTCTTCCGCCTGTTTGACCAGTTGGGAAAGCAGCGGGTCTTTGGTTTCAAACCGGACGCCGGTGTTTGCCTGCATCATGGGAGCTCACCTCTCAAAATGTACGTTCAGATAATCAAAATCGGCATGGTTATGCAGCCCTGCCATATCGTGGGCATACACACCCACATGCGCCCCGGTAAAACCGCGGCAGTGCTCGTCCGTCAAAATATCGGTGGGGCAGGCCGGGCCGATGGACTGCCACTCCCCCTGCGGCTGGCGGTAATAGAACTGCGCCATGCCGCCGTCCGGGGTGGTGGTCAGCTTAAAGTCCAGCGTGCCATCCGGCACGGGAACAGGGTCGCACACATCTTCCACCACACCAGTATCGCTTTTTAACAGTTCCAGCACCGGGGTACCATCCTCGGCGCAGGTCTTGCCCAGCAGGTAGAAGTTCATGCTGTCATAACAGTAGGTAAAACCGGCCATCTGCTCCGGGCAGACGGGGGCAAAGTCCATGCGGGTCTCGGCCTGCATTTCGTGCTCCTGCTGGCGGCGGGCCACCAGGGTGACATGGTGCAGCGAGTTCATGGATTCCTGCCCGGTCAGCCGCAGCCAGCCGGGGCGGACGGTCAGGTTCACACAATCGCCCAGCGGGGTGCGCGGCGTGGCATAGCCGGGGGCAAGGGCCGGAACGTCAAAGTCATCCTGTTCCGCCATTGCGGGCAGCTCCACTTCTGGCAAATCTTTTGGGGCGGGCACGGCGTTTTGGGCAATTTTTCCGCCGCAGGCCAGCCGCGGCCAGCCATCCTGCCAGGTGATTTTTTGCAGCGCTGTTTCGCGCCCCAGCAGGCTGCCGCGGGCAGAGTTCGGGCGGGAGCACAGGTGTGCCATGTACCATTCACCGTTCTGCGTTTTCACAAAGGAACCGTGGCCGCATTTCTGGATGGCGGTCAGATCGTTCTGATCCGAAGTCAGCAGCGGGTTGTCCGGCATTGTCTCATAGGGGCCGAACACGTTGTCCGACCGCGCAATCGTGACACAATGGGAGTACCCAGTACCACCTTCGGCCACAACCAGATAGTACCAGCTGCCAATGTGATAGATGCGGGGGCCTTCGGTGCAGCCGATGCCGGAGCCGCTGTATACCTTGCGGCGTTCGCCCAGCAGGGCGCCGGTTTCGGGGTCCATCTGCTGCACCAGCACGCCTTTGAAGCCGTTGACCATATTGACCAGGTAGCACTTACCGTCGGTATCATGCAGCAGCGAAGGGTCGAATCCGATGCTGTTCAAGTACACCGGCTGGCTCCACGGCCCTGTGATGGAAGCAGCACGGCTCATATAGTTATGGGTGTTGTACCAACGGCCTTTTTTGGTGGTCACGTTGGTGACAAGCAGGTAGTAATACTGCCCATCCCAGCTCAGGTCCGGGGCCCAGATACCGCCGGAGTTGGGGTCCCCCCGCAGGTCCATCTGGCCGGGTTCGCGCAGCGGGCTTGGCAGCTGTTCCCAGTGGGCCAGGTCTTTGGAATGGTACAGGTTGACACAGGGCCACCATTCAAAGGTGGATGTGGCAATGTAATAATCGTCTCCGGTGCGGATCATGCAGGGGTCCGGGCAAAAGCCGCGCAGGATGGGGTTCTGGATGGTTTTCATACAAACATCAGCCTTTCAGGCCGCTGGTGCCAATGCCCTGAACCAGATAGCGGTTGAAGAACAGGAAGATCAGGAACACGGGGATCAGCGAAAGGGTGGACATAGCAAACATTGCGCCGTAGTCCGTGGTGGAAGCAGAGTCTGCAAACAGTTTGATGGCGATAGATACCGTATACGACTGCGGGCGGCTCAAGTAAAGCAGGGGGCCCATGTAGTCGTCCCACTTCCAGTAGAACTGAATGATAACAGTGGTTACGATGGAGGGTTTCATCAGCGGCAGAATGATGCGGCTGTAAATCTGGTATTTGCTGCAGCCGTCAATGGTAGCGGCTTCGTCCAGATCCTTGGGGATGCCCTGCATAAACTGCATCATCTGATAGATGAAGAACGCCTGGCCGCAGAAGTAAGGCAGGATCAGGGGTACATAGCCGGGAACCAGACCCAGGCGATAATAAATCAGATACTGGGGAATCATGATGACCTGGGTGGGCAGCATCATGGTGACCAGCATGCAGGTGAACCAGAACTTGCGGCCGCGGAACCGCACACGGGACAAAGCATATGCCACCAGAGAAGAGCTGATGACGGTGCCGAACGTTGCGATAACCGTGATAAAGATGGAGTTTGTAAAGAAGGTTGCAAAGGTGGTGCCGCCAAAGCCTTTCCAGCCGGTGGCATAGTTTGTCAGCTTCAGCTCTTTCGGGATCAGGGACAGGGTGCCGCGCAGGATCTCGGCGTTGCCCTTGAACGAGCCGCTGATCATCCACAATACGGGATAAACCATCATAAAGCCGAACAGGATGACAAAAACGTGATACAGTACTTTGGTGACTGCTTTTCTGTTATGCATAACCGTACTCTCCTTCCCTGCTTAGTTTGCTTCGCTGAACACCCAGAACTTGGATGTTTTGAAGATGATGAACGTGATAAGGCCCATAACCACCAGCATAAACCAGGACATGGCGCAGGCGTAACCCATATCATTGTACTTGAAGGCCTGGTTGTAAACGTACAGGGCGTACAGCATGGTGCTGTTGTTGGGGCCGCCGTTGGTGATGATCATAGCCTGGGTGAATGCCATGAAAGCAGAGATGGTCTGCATAATCAGGTTATACAGAATGATGGGAGACAGGCAGGGCAGCGTGATTCGGAAGAAGCTCTGGTATCCACGTGCGCCGTCGATCCTGGCAGCTTCATAATAGCTGACAGGGATTTCTTTTAAGCCAGCGGCAAAAATAATCATCGAAGAGCCAAACTGCCAGACGGACATCAAAATCAGCGGGTAAAGCGCCAGTTTCTGGTTGCCGAACCAGTTGATGGTGCTCATGTCCATGTTGGCCAGCACGCTGTTGAACAGACCTTTGCGGGCAAACAGCTGTTTCCACACCAGGGCAACGGCCACACTGCCGCCAACCAGGGATGGCAGGTAGTACAGTGAACGGTAGAACGTAACCATGCGGCTGGGCCGGGTGAGCAGGTACGCCACCAGCAAAGCGAAAGTCAGCTTGAGCGGCACAGAGATCAAAACGTATTTTAAGGTGATGGCCAGAGATTTCAGGAAAACCTCGTCCTGGAACAGGCGCAGGAAGTTCTTGAACCCGATAAATGCTGCGGTTTTGGAGCCGAGCGAGTAGTTGGTGAATGCATAATAAAAGGAAATGCACACCGGAATCAGGGAAAAGCAGACAAAACCAAAGATAAACGGGAACGCAAACACATGGCCGACGGTATTATCTTTGTTCATGAACCTTTTCAGTGCCGAGGTGGAAGTTTGACCTTTCACGAAAAAATACCTCCCTTTCAAAAAGGGCGGGCACAGCCCTTTCTTCCTGACCGTGCCCGCCCGGAGCATTATGAATTTGTGTTAAAGCTTACTTAGTGAACAGTGCAGCTGCATCGTCATAGGTCTTCTGGGCAGCTTCTTCTGCGGTGATCTGGCCGTCAACAACCTGCTGGATGTAGTTGCGGTAGTTATCAACAACCTCGTCCTGGCCGTCGGGGCTCAGCACGTTGACCTTGTCCGGCATCTTGAACTTAGAAACCTTGTCCATGAAGTCGTACATGATCTGCTGGCCTTCGGTAGCGTTGGCAGACAGGGTCTCACGAACGGTAGCGTTTACAGGAATGCCGCGCTCGCCCTGCAGGATGTTGTTGCAGTCGGGGTCATTTTCGAACCAGCTGATGAACTTAGCAGCTTCTTCTTTCTGCTGGCTGTCCTGAGAGACGCAGAGCATCTGAGAGGACTGGATGACAGCACCGGAAGGGCCATCGCTGGTGATGCGGGGCAGAGTTGCCAGCTTGAGGGTGCGGCCCTGATCCTGGCAGACGTTGTACATGGTCGGGAACTGGTTGGCAGCAACCCAAGCCATTGCAGCTTCGCCGGTTACCAAGAAGTCGTTTTCGATGTTGGTGATCTCAGCGGAAGCACCGGCATCGGGGTAAACCTCGTTCTTGATGGAGTCAGCACGCATCTGGATGTAGGGGGTCAGCATCTGGGGGTCATCGAAGCCCATGCCGGTCAGATCCAGGTTAAAGAAGCTGTACTGGCCAACATCGCCATACTGTGCAACGTAAACGGAGCAGCCAGCGATGAATTCAGAGGTCAGCATGGAGGAGCAGCCGTAAACGCCAAGCTTTTCATGGATGGTGTTGGCAGCGTTTGCGTAGTCATCCCATGTCCAGGTATCGGTGGGCTCGGCAACGCCGGCTTCAGCGAACATGTCGGGATCGTAAGCAATGCCGTAAGAGTTCAGGCCGTTGGAGATACCCAGCTGATGGCCCTCAGTATCCTGGGTGGTCTTCAGGTTGGCATCGCCGATGCCGGAAACATCCACAACACCGGAAGCGATGTAGTCATCCAGCGGATAGATCTTGTCTATGTACATGGGGAAGTTGCCGCCCAGCTGGAAAATGTCCCACACCTGGTCAGAAGCAACCAGGGTCTTGAGCTTGGTGAAATAGTCATCAAAGGAGTAATACTCGTACTCGATCTTTACGTTCGGGTGCAGGGATTCATACAGCTCGATGGCCTTGATGGTGCGGTCATGGCGGTCCTGAGAACCCCACCATGCCATGCGCAGGTCAACTTCTTCATCGCCGGTGGAAGCAGCGTCTGCAGTAGAGGATGCAGTGCTTTCGGCAGCGGTAGAATCAGCGGTGCTTTCAGCGGCGGAGGAAGCGGTGCTGCCGCCGCAGGCTGCCAGGCTTACGCACATAGCAGCGGCCATTGTGGCTGCAATAATTTTCTTTTTCATATGGTGTTCTCCTTAATGTCAAGCAGTGGAACGGCGGCTGGGCAAGCGATGAACCAGCTTTGCCGTTAACATTTTTTATTCAGGCGGTGTGCACCCCGTCTTTCTTTCAACACTGTCATTATACCTGCTGGAAAGCACCGAAAATACTAAAAAAATATGCCGTTTTTGCTACAAAACACAGTTTTCTTGACTTTTCCCACAAACAGTGTATTATATATATCCATAATACATAAACACATTTTCGCCAATTTATGCACAATGCTAAAAGTTACAACTTTATGAAAGGACGTCTTTGCCAATGAGTCCCGAACGCGAACCGATGGAGAACGACTCCAACTCCCGCACGGCGGAAGAATTGGAGCAGCAAACTGTTGATGTTTATGTAGAGCGTGCTCTGCACGGCCCGGTGTTCCGCATGTCTTACGAGCACACCCACACTTATTGCGAAATTTTTTACCTGAAAAGCGGCACCTGCACCTACACTGTCAACCAGGGCCAGTGGCACCTGGAAGCGGGCGACCTGTTTATTGTGGCTGCGGGCGACCCCCACAGCACCCGCTACGAGGGCAAAACCAGCTGCGAGCGCATTATCGTGTTCTGTAAATCAGATGTACTTGCCGGCATGATGCGTGGCGACCCGACCGAAGTACAGCAGGCGCTGGAGCGTTCCTGCAAGGTGATCCTGAACGCCGAGACCCGCACGATGGTAGAAGCTCTTTTGGACCAGATGCTGCTGGAAAACGACCTGCCGCGCAAATATTCGGAGCAGGTGCTGGAGCTGGAATCACTGCATCTGGTGCTGCTTTTGCTGCGGAATGGCATTTTCAGCCATGAAACCATGTCTCCCAAAGAGGGCTACAGCGCCGACATTGAGCGCGCGCTGAAATACATTGCGCTGAATTACCAGCAGCCCTTAACGCTGGAAGAAGTGGCCGGATACTGCAACCTGAGCCCCACCTATTTTTCCCGCAAGTTCAGGCTGATCACCGGGCAGACGTTCAAAGAGCATGTGAATTACATCCGGCTGCGCCAGGCCACCCAGATGCTGTTGATGACAGATAACTCCATCACCAAAATTGCCATGCTGTGCGGCTTTGGCAGCAGCAACTATTTCAAGGATCTGTTCCGCGCCAGCACCGGGCGTTCCCCCCGTGAATACAGAAAGCACTCCGGGCTGCCCATCCACCCCCACCTGCGGGATAACGGGTAACGCACGGAGTGCCGTAACCAAACCGTATTTTATTGTGCAGTTATTCCAGCGTCATGCCATATTTATCAAAAATGCGGTTGAACAAAAAGGCGTTGCAATAGCTCGCCAGCCCCGGCGCCACCAGCAGCACCGGCCAGAATACAAAAACGCCCACGGCAAAAAATGCTACCGTGACCATCAGCGCGGCCAGAACAGGCATTACATTGCGCAGTGCCATGGCAATGCCCATCTTGAACAGCGCGCCGATGGTGTTATCGCACCGGGCAACCAGCGGAAACAGCATGGTGATAAACAGCGCCCAACAGGCCAGCAGCACTACGCTGGTAAAAAACATTGCCCCTGCAAACACCGAACCGGTCTGTAGGCAGATCACCAGATCCAGTACCAGAAGGATGCCAACCGCCAGGTACCCCACCCACAGCGCGGTTGCCTGTTTGAGGTTCTGCTTAAAAGAATGGAAAAACGCGGGAATGAGCTGGCCTTCCTGCCCGCGGGCCATCTTTAAGGTAACGTAATACAGCGCCGTTGTGGCCGCACCCGCCGTTACCACCGGCAGGCAGCAGAGATACCACAGGCAGGACAAAAGGAAAAAATCCGCCAGATTGCCGATAAACTTCCAGATTGGATTTTCGAGACTGAAAAATTTCATGATGTGCCCTTCCTGTTGTTGGCTGCATGGTCAGGGGGGCTCCCCTGCCGCTTGCGGCCATTTTTACTTTTGTAGGGCATGGTACCACAAAAAAAGAGCGCCTGCAAGACCCGGCAGGAAGAAAGGCTGAAAAAATTTGGCGGCATGTTCAGCAGGAAGCGCTATCAAAAAAGTCTGCAATAAAGGCTGCCGCCTGCTTTCCCACGGTGTTATAGGCGCTCTGGTGGTATAAAAAACATGGTTGATTCTGCGTTTCAAACACCTATGTAAAGAGATTTTGACGGTGGTTGGAAAGTAAACTTGATAGTATTTTTGCGGAAATGTGTTATAAAGAATATACAGAAGAAAGGAACAAATGCGATGTACATAAGTAAACGACTAAAAGAACTGAGAACCGTAAGCGGTTTTAGCCAAGAAAAACTTGCGGAGCTCCTCGATGTTTCAAGGCAAACAATTTCAAGTTGGGAAAATGAAAGGAGCTATCCTGATGTTCACAATCTAATTATGCTCTGCGACATTTATTCCGTTTCTTTGGATGATGACCTTATGAAAGGAGATATAGAAACGATGAAAAAGGAAGTGGCCAACACAACTCTAAATAAATCCCCCCAAGATGCAATACAACTGATCCAAAGCGGCCTGGTTATGATTATAGGACTGCTTATTGCGGTAACTGGTCTTATCATTACGCTAAATGGTGGAAGTACCCTATGGGGATACGGATTGATGATTATTGGTGCTGCCCTTGCTTGCTTCTTTGCCTTTTATGCTGATTATCTAAAACGCAAAAATAAGATACAGACCTATAAGGAATTGAGTGATTTTTACGATTATTCCATGAAGTTACTAAATCAAGACAATCATTAGGAAGCAAAAACTATGGAATTATTTGTTAGGGCAATACCGCATAATTCTAAGTGCCGATACGGCGAGCGAGGTGCGGCAGATGCTAAGCCAAAAGCGCAGATAATACTGGATGCTGCAAAGGTGAGCGCCGCCAGTGGCGGAAACAGCGAACCGAAGCAGGGGCAGCGGTCGCAGAGTGCGAGGGGCTTTTGCCCCCGAAGCACGATGCGGGTACCGCAACCCGACATTATCGAGCATTTTGGCAACGCAGATGCCGTGCCGCAGCCGCCGGAGCGGTGCTTAAGCCGTCAGGCGGGAATTGTGCGGTGTTGCCTTAGGTATTGTGCAGAAACCGGTCGCTTCAACACCCTAAAGTGTATCTGGAACCTTAGCAAAAACAGCACCGCCGCCCGGGTTTTTTCCTTTGGGCAGCGGTGCCGTTTTTGTTTATGCTATTGTTGAGTTGCGGGGCAAAGCCTGCGATCAGATCAGGCCCATCAGGCCGGGCAGACCCAGAGACAGTGCCGGGATATAGGTAACAGCCAGCAGGGCCAGCACCAATGCGACAAAGTACGGGATCAGCTTGGAAGTGACCTGCTCGATGGAAACATGGCCAATGCCGCAGCCGACAAACAGAACGGAGCCAACCGGCGGGGTGATGTTGCCCAGGCACATGTTGAAGATGAGCATAACGCCGAACTGGATCTCGGTCATGCCAAAGCTGGTAGCAATGGGCAGGAAGATCGGGGTAAAGATCAGGATGGCCGGGGTGATATCCATGAACATGCCGATGACCAGCAGGATGATGTTCATCAGCAGGAAGATGATGTACTTGTTGTCGGTCAGGCTCATCAGGCCGTTGGAGATGGCTGCCGGGATGCCGGAGTACGCCATAACAAAGGACATGGCGGAGGAAGCGGAGATCAGGAACAGGATGATGCCGGAAGTTTTGGCGGAATCCAGCAGGATCTTCAAGAAGCTCTTGAACGTGATGCTCTTGTAGACGATGGAGAGGATCAGACAGTACAGAACTGCGATGCCAGCGCCCTCGGTAGCGGTGAAGATACCGGAAACGATACCGCCGATAACGATGACGATGAGCAGCAGAGAGGGCACAGCGTCCCAAATGGTCTTGCCGATGCTCTTGCTCTTATCATAACCGGTAGCTTTCATGCCTGCCTTTTTGGCGCCGACAAAGGCAACCAGCATGCAGCACAGGCCCATCAGGATGCCGGGAACGTAACCAGCCATGAACAGCGTGGAGATGGAGACACCGCCAGCAACGGTGGAGTAAACAATGAATGCGGAGGTGGGCGGGATCAGCAGGCCGGTGGGGGCGGAAGCAATGTTGGCTGCTGCAGAGTAAGCGGGGTCATAGCCGTTTTCTTCCTCAATGGGGCTGATGCAACCGCCCATGGCGGAAGCAGCAGCAACGGAGGAACCGGACAGTGCGCCGAACAGCATGTTGCCCAGGATGTTGGCCTGTGCCATTGAGCCGGGGATCTTGCCAACGAACAGCTGGGCAAAGTTGACCAGGCGCTTGGCAATACCGCCGTTGTTCATGATGTTGCCAGCCAGGATGAAGAGGGGCACAGCCAGCAGAGAGAAAGACTCAACGCCGGAGTTCATCTTCTGCATGGTGATAAAGGTGATCTGGTCCCAAGACAGGGTGGACATGGCGGTTACAATGGAAGAAACCACGATGCTGATGGAGATGGGCACGCCCAAAAACAGCAGCACGCCGAACACAGCAAAAAGGATAACGGTTGTCAGTGTAATGCTCATTGTTCTGTGCCCTCCTTAGCAGTCAACTTTTTCGCCGGTGATATCTTCATAAATGTTGATGATCTGGGCGATGATGATGAAAATGCCGGAAATCGGAGCGATGGAGTACACCAGACTGCGGGGGATGCCCAGCAGAGCGGAGAATTCACGGCTGGCAGAAACAGCCAGCTTGAAGCCGCCGATGGTGATGACGAAGATCGCCAGCAGCAGGATCAGGCCGTCGATGGCAACCAGCAGAGCGGTGTGGGCTTTGCCGGTGAATTTATCGCGCACCAGCGTCAGGGACATATGCTCGCGGGTGGAGAATGCGTAAGCTGCACCGATAAAGCCGGTCCAGATCAGGCTGTAGCGCACCAGTTCCTCCGTAAAGGCAACGGGGCTGTTGAGGACATAACGGGAGAACACCTGGATGAGAACCAGGATGGTCATGAAAGACAGCAGAACGGCGCAGGCAATGCTGAGGAACTTATCCATCCAGAACTTTACTTTACCCAAAAACTGTTTCATGTTTTATTCCCCCTCTCGTGCAGCTTCAATCGTATCCATCAGGGTCTTAACGCCAGGATACTGTTCTTCGTATGCTTCGATCATGGGCTGGGTTGCTTCGCGGAAAGCTTCCTTGTCTACATCGTAAACAAACTCAACGCCCATGGTTTCCTGTGCTTCTTTTACAGCTTCTTCAATGGCCGTATCCCACATGACCTTATGGGCCTCGGTGGAGTTGTGGGCAGCTTCCAGAATGATCTCCTGATCTTCCGGGGAGATCTGCTTCCATACCTTTTCGCTCATGATCAGAACGTCGGGGATCATGGCGTGCTGGTCAACGGAGTAGACCTTGCACACTTCGCCGTGCTTGCCGGTGGTCAGTGCGGTTTCGTTGTTTTCGGTGCCGTCAATGATGCCGGTCTGCAGGGAGGTATACACATCGCCGTAAGACATGGCAACGGGAATGCCGCCCAGATAGTTCATCATATCGGTCTGGGACTTCATGTCCTGCACGCGGATCTTCAGGCCCTTCAGGTCAGCCGGGGTGCGGATGGCTTTGTCTTTGGTGTAGAAAGAGCGGGCGCCGGAGGTGTAATAGGTCAGGGTAACAAAGCCGTCATCGCCGGTAGAGAGGAAGAAATCCTGCATCTGCTGGGAGTCCATGACATGGTAGAAATCCTCAGTATCATTAAAGATGTAAGGCAGGCCGAATGCGTTGTAGGCTTCGTTGTACGTTGCCAGACCGGGGGCAGAAACCTTGGTCATGGCGATAACGCCTGCCTGCAGCTGCTCCAGGTTCTCGTTTTCGCTGCCGAGCTGGCCGTTGGGGAAGATCTTGACCTGGATGCGGCCATCGGTCTTTTCGTTCACTTCCTCAGCAAACTGGGTCATGGCAATGTGGACGGTGTGGGCCTCGGACAGGCCGTGGGCCAGCGTCAGAACCAGTGGGTTTTCTGCGCTGTAGCTGGTGTCAGCCGTGGTGCTGGATGCGCCGCAGCCGGCCATCAGCCCGGCGCACAGCACAGCAGCCGTTGCCAGCGCTGCAATCTTTTTGAACATTTTGTTTCCTCCTTCTATTTTGTATCGCGTTTTACGGCGCGTTACATACCAATCAGATCAAACTGCTCAAACGAGACCATGATCTCATGGTCCTTTTTGGGGTTGGGGTATTTGACCTGCACGCTCTTCAGGCGCTGGCTGTAGTACCAGCCGCTCTCGGCTTCCTCAAACTTGCGGCGGTGCAGGAAGTGCGGCAGCTCCTTGCCGTCCAGTTGCACATAGAACGGAGATTTTTCGCGGTGGATCATATCCAGATACATGCTTTCCACAGCGGTATCGTAATCGCCCTCGTTGGTAAAGTGAACGTAAGTCTTTACGCCTGCGGTCACGGCAATGCGGGTCTTGAGGTAAGCGCCCTTCAGATACTCATTGGTGCAGCCGTCATCCTCGTACAGAACAAACTCGGAATCCACATCCGGTGCCATCAGGATCTCCAACGCAGTGGTCTTTTCAGTCATCAGGTTGTGCAGGCGGTTGCCGCTCATGGGCAGGATGGCACCGCTGCGCACAAACAGCGGGATGCTGGAAATATCGACCGGTACCTCGATCGTCTGGCCGGGAGCGTACTCCTCGCGGGTGTAGAAGTTGTAGAAGCGCTCGTTTTCGTTCTCGGTCTTGGGCAGGTAGACAGGGCGCACGGTCTGGCCCTTTTCCACAACGTTGGCCACCAGCAGAGAATCGCCAAACATGAAGTCAACGCCCTCATCATAGGTGGCGGGGTCGTTCTGGAACACGGCGAAGGTGGGCTGCCAGATCGGCAGGCCGCTTTCGTGGGCGCGCACCATCAGGGAATACAGCATCGGGCTGAGCTTGTAGCGGAAGTTGATGGCATCGCGGATGTACTGCTTTTTATCACTGAACATCCAGGGCTCGGTCACGGTGTTGTCGGTGTTGGTGGAGTGGATGGAGAAGCGCGGCTGGAAGATGCCGTTCTGCACCCAGCGCACGAACAGCTCGGCCTCCGGTGCGGGGCCATAGAAGCCGCCGATATCGCAGCCGTGGTTGGAAACACCGCACAGGGCCATGCCCAGGATGGTGGCAATGTTGTATTTCAGGGTATCCCAGTGGGTCAGGTTATCGCCTGCCCAAACCTGGGCGTAACGCTGGATGCCGGCATGGCCGGAACGGCAGACAGAGAAGGGACGGCAGTTGGGGTCATACTCTTCAATGGCTTCGTTGGAAAGCTGGCACATCAGGTTGCTCATCACCGGCTTCATGGTGCCGATGGTGCTGCCCTTGCCTTCAAAGTAAACCTTGGCGTCCTTGTCCACCATGCTGTCATACTCGCAGTTGTCGTTCCACAGGGAGCGGCAGCCGTAACGCAGCAGGGCGTCCTTGATGTACTGTTTCCAGTGTTCGCGGGTGGACTGCTTGGTAAAGTCCACAAACAGGCCGGGGCCGCCCCACCAGGTGCCCACCGCCAGGCCGTCCACACCGGCGTTATCATCAGATGCAGGCAGGAACATATCCTTTGCCTTCATCTCTTCCAACAGGGGGTGAACCAGCAGCATGCCGGGTTTGATGTTGGGCGAAACGATAATGCCGCGCTTGACCATCTGGGCAAACCAGTCAGCGGGGTCCTTAAAGCGCTTGTTGTTCCAGGTGAAGGTGCAGCGCTTGATGCCCTGCTCGGTTTCCACGGCGCAGTAGCCGGAGGAAAGCTGGAAGCCGTCCACGGGGATGTCCTCCTCATGGGTGGTATCAATGAATTCCAGCACAGCGTCATCGCTGTTTTCCGGCAATTCGGGATAGTACATGGAGCTGCCCAGATAGCCCAGCGCTGCTTTGGGCAGCATGACGGACTTGCCGGTCAGATCGGTGTAACGCTCAATGATATCGCGGATGGAGGGGCCTGCGATCAGGAAGAGATCCACATCCCCGGCATCGGTGCGGTAGGTGGAGTAACGGTGCCAGTAGTTACGCTTTTCGCGGCCCATATTGAAATCACATTCAGCGGTGTTGTGGTAGAAGTAACCAACTGCCTGTTTGGTACCGCGGTTCAGCTTGATGTAGAACGGGATGTGTTTGTACAGGGAATCGGTCTCCTTGGCATTGTAGCCCATGGCATCGCCGGGGGCCATGTTCATGTATTTCTCGGCCTTGTTGATCTCGCCGGATTTTTCGCCAAAGCCATAGAAGCAGTCATCGGCTTCGATCTGGGAAGCGTGCATGCGGCGGTGGTTGGAATCCTCACGATAAGCAAGGTCGGGAATATCTGCATGCAGCAGGCTGCCATCTTTATCGTATACCATGATACGGAAGGGTGCCTTTTCCACAACCACCTTCAGGCGGCTGCCCTGGATCACGGCCTGCTTGTCGCCATCGGTCAGTTCGGCAGCGGCGGTCTGCACGCGCTTGCGGCAGTCCTTCATCAGCTCGTCCGTGCGGGAGTCCCAGGCGGTCATGGTCAGACTGTAGGACGCTTCGTCCCAATCCCCATCAAAACCGGCGCGGATACGCAGAATATCGTCCGTCAAAAACCAGATGCGGATCTCCACCGCATTGGTGGAAACCGAGAAGCAGTTTTCCAGCTTTTTGACCGGACCTGCCGTGTAGCAAACTTTCATGTACAAGCTCCTTCCCTTTTCTGTTTCATGTATTTGTCCGTTTTTTTGGCCTGCTTAAAAATTACGGTCACGCACTTTCTGCTCGTCAGTGGGCATATTGAACAGAAACCGCCATTCCTTTACCCATAATCCATAGCAGCCTTTTATTTCATCCCTATCATATCAAAGTTCGTTTATTTTTTCCTCACATTTTGTAGCCTAAATATTGCAAAATGTGATATGGTCGAAGTTGAAGGCCGAATAGGCGGTGGGGCGGAGGTGGGATTGGGGATTTGGATTGGATGAGGTTGGCACATCTTCAGCACTGCGTGTTTCCTGCAGTTCTGGCTTTTCCTTTTATATTATAAGCCGCAACCTGTCCACACCCAGCGTAACCGGGATCTATGGCAACACCGCACAATTCCCGCCTGACGGCTTAAGCACCGCTCCGGCGGCTGCGGCACGGCATCTGCGTTGCCAAAATGCTCGATAAGACATCCAGTATTATCTGCGCTTTTGGCTTAGCATCTGCCGCACCTCGCTCGCCGTATCGGCACTTAGAATTATGCGGTATTGCCCTATCCTTTTCTGTACTGTGCAGCCATTTCCGTATTTCTTACTCCGGTTCCTTCACACCGGTGTATGCCGGTACGGATGATTTTCGGCAGTACAAATGCCTGTTCATTTGAACTGCTCAAAAGATGTAACTTTTTCGTGTACGACTCCCCATGTTTCTTGACGGGATGAGCCATTCAGGATATGCTATGAGCAGTTGGATTGCTCAGTCATTATGATACGCACCTCAAATGCCTTCGCCATAGACTTGCGCAATTTGATGGCGCAAGCTTTTTGTGGACAGGAGTGATCACCAAAATGACGTTTGGAGAGAAATTCAAGGCTGAACGGGAGAAGCGGAAGCTGACCCAGCAGGAAGTAGCCGATGCACTGGGGATCAACAGACGTATGATTACCCGGTACGAGAACGGCATTTCCTTTCCGCGCACCAAAGACGCTTACAGAAAAATCGCGGATTTGAAAAGATGCTCAATGATCTCAAGGCACAAGCCGCTTACGAGGCGGAGGAGATGGAACGCCTCAAAGCCGAAGGTCGAGAGAAGTCCGCGACGTATCGGCAGTTTTTCGGCAACCGGCTCTTTTATAAGCAGCTGCTGAACACCTATAAGAAATACGGCTTAATGGGCTAAGCGCATCCGGAAGAGAATGGAGAAAGACAGGTGATGTTATGAACTGGATCAATGAATTGTCGTGGTTATGGGAAACACTTGGCATTGCGCTTATTGCTGCGGCTGTCTGCGTAGCTTGCGCCGCTCTGATCTGCAAAGCAGCGAAGAAGAAAACCAACAAAAAGGTGTTGGCTGTCATCGGTGCTACAGCGTTTGTGGGCGCGATTCTGGCGGTCATTCTGATTGCCCGGACACCGATGCCGATTTGATTAGACAGGAGGCTTTTACTATGGATAAGGAAAAATATTCGATCATATTCAGCAGCTTGACCGGCAACACAAAAAAACTTGCTGATACAATTCGCGCGGTGCTTCCGGCAGAAGACTGTGACTATTTCGGTGCGCCGAAAGCGGAAGAACTGCACTCCGAAATACTCTATATCGGGTTCTGGACGGATAAGGGCAACGCGGACAGTGCAACCTTGGAACTACTGTCAAAGATGAGAGACAAAAAGGTTTTTCTATTCGGGACGGCGGGCTTTGGCGGCAGCGAGGCATATTTTCAGAAGATCCTTGAGCATGTTAAGCAGTCTGTTGGCCCAAGCAACTCCGTGTTCGGAGAGTATATGTGCCAGGGCAAAATGCCGCAGTCGGTACGGGATCGTTATATGAAAATGAAGACACAGCCGGAGCATCCGGCAAACATTGACGCTCTGATTGAGAACTTTGACCGTGCCCTCTCCCATCCGGATGAGGACGATTTGGAGAGACTGAGGAAAATCGTTTTGGATCGACAATAGAACAGGGGGATTCCTTAGGCAATACCGCACAATTCCCGCCTTACGGCTTAAGCACCGCGGCGCAGGTGCGCCGCTCAAAAATTGGTGCGCTATCGAAAAATGCAGGCGGCAACCTTTTATCATCAAGTACCATAAAAGAACTGCTGCAAGCAGTTTTTATTCAGTCCTGCATTTTGCAAATCATTCTACTGAAAATTCTACTATTTCTTCATAAAAACTTTCTAAAATTCTGTCGGACGCTGTGGTACAATAAACCCATCATAAAATAACATTCCGCACCACAAACCACAACAAGACAGGAGATTTGCCATGCGTAACGTAATTTCCCTGAGCCCCACACCTGGAACGCGGTGGACGGCATGGACGGCAACGGCAGCTATCTGCGCACCACCGGTGTCTACACCCGCACCTTTACCCAGCCCAAGCAGCCTCTGGCTGGCGGCCGCACCTATTGAAGTTCTGGCCGCTGCCCTGGCCGCTACCGTCAAGGTCAACGGCCGGTTGCCACCACCCACGAGGGCGGTTACTCCATTTTCCGCGCTGATGTGACGGATTTGTGCCACGACGGCGACAACGAGCTGACCATTGAAGTCAGCAACGAAGATACGCCGTCCATGTATCCCTCTTCCGCCGACTTCACCTTCTACGGCGGCCTGTACCGCGGCGTGAACCTGATCAGCGTGCCCAACACCCACTTTGACCTGGACTACTTCGGCGGCCCCGGCATTAAAGTTACCCCCAAACCGGCAGCGGACGGCGGCGCCACGTTCGAAATCAAAAGCTATGTGACCAACCCGGACGAAAACTTTACCGTGCAGTACAGCATTGAAGATCCCTATGGATTTGAGGTTGCTTCCGCCACCCGCCCGGCTGATAACACCGCCGTTACCCTGTATGTGCCTGATGCTGAGCTGTGGAGCATGGATGAGCCCAATCTGTACACCGTAATTGCCCGCCTGCAGAAGAACAACGAGACCTTTGATGAGATCTACGCCAACGTGGGTGTGCGCAGCTACACTGTCACCCCGGACGGCGGCTTCTCCATCAATGGCGTGCCCACCCCGCTGCGCGGCGTGTCTCGCCATCAGGATCGCTTGTACAAGGGCAACGCCCTGACCGCTGAGGATCACTACGAGGATGCCCAGCTCATCAAGGAAGTCGGTGCCAACACCATTCGTCTGGCCCACTATCAGCACAGTCAGGATTTCTATAACGCATGCGACGCGCTGGGCTTTGCCGTCTGGGCCGAGATTCCTTCATCAGCGTGTTCAAACCCGGCGAGGATGCCCACGCACACTGCCGCCGCGAGATGACCGAGCTGATCATCCAGAACTACAACCACCCGTCCATCATGTTCTGGGGCCTTTCCAACGAAATTTTGATTGGCGGCATCAGCCAGGAGCTGGTGGAACGCCACCACGACCTGCAGAAGCTTGTAAAAAGAGCTGGATCCCACCCGTTCACCACCATTGCCCATGTTTCGCACACCCCGACCGACGGCCCCATGCACCACATCACCGACCTGGAAAGCTACAACCACTACTTTGGCTGGTATGGCGGCAAGATTGAGGACAACGGTCCCTGGCTGGACAAGTTCCATGCTGAGCACCCCGATATCTGCCTTGGCGTTTCGGAATACGGCTGCGAAGGCATCATCAACTGGCACAGCAGCACCCCGCAGTGCAAGGATTATACCGAGGAGTACCAGGCCCTGTACCACGAGCACATGGCTCAGGTCTTCGAGGACCGTCCCTGGGTGTGGGCTTCCCACGTCTGGAACATGTTCGACTTTGGCTGCGCAGCCCGCAACGAGGGCGGCGTGGCAGGCCGCAACAATAAGGGCCTTGTTACCATGGACCGCAAAACCCGCAAGGACAGCTTCTACCTGTACCAGGCATACTGGACCAAGCTGCACCCGATGGTGCATATCAACGGCCGCCGCTACGCCCAGCGCGCCGGGGAAACCACCGAAGTCAAGGTCTACTCCAACCAGGATACCGTTGTGCTGTACGTCAACGGCAAGGAAGCAGGCACCCAGCAGGCACACCGCGTCTTCCACTTTGCCGTGGCGCTGGCCGAGGGCTTTAACACCCTGCTGGCCGTGGCCGGTTCCGCCAAGGATTCCATCACGCTGGAAAAGGTCGTTCATGATGCCCAGCCTGAACGCCCAGCTGATCAAGATTAAAAAGTAATCCCCTGCCTTTTTAACCCCATAAAGGCAGACGGAACAGCAAGCAAAAACGCCAGAGCAGCACCCGGTAAGGGTTGCTGCTCTGGCGTTTTTATTCGCGTATTATTGTTATTTTTGTTGTTGTTAATTCTTTTTCTTCCTGTGCCTCCGGTTTTGCGGTAAAAAAGTGTCTCACCTTTTCTGCCCCGGCTGCATCCATAGGGTACTGGGCTTTGATGCGCCCATCCTCAGAACGCAAAATTACCGTGCAGCAGGTCAGCAGCAAATCGCACTGGCCTTGGCGCATCCGGTAGAACGCTTTTATGCTTTTCCCTCTCGCCCGCTTATTTGGCGCAGGTCAAATCGCTTGCCTTGGCCGCATAATCAAACAGGCCATCGTTCTTTTCTTCCAGTGCCTTGATCATGTGATAGGTATACTCGTTATACGGCGTGGGAATGCCAAGTTCCTGCCCCATCCGCATCAGCGCACCGGAGAACATGTCAATTTCGGTGTGCCGCCCGGCATCCAGATCCTGTAACGTGGAATAGCGCGTTGCAGGTGGGACCAGGCTGCCATGGCGGGAACTTGCATCCACCTTGCTCAAATCAATGCCCTTTGCCACGGCAATGGCCTCCAGCTCATGGCACAAACCATCGCTGATGGCTTTCATGTGGGCACTGCTCTGGTAACAGCCAACGCCCGCGCCCAAAATGGCCTGCGGCAGATTGTTGCAGACATTCAGGCGGAACTTGCTCCAGATTTCTTCCTTAATATACGGGGTAACGCGGGAATGAATGCCCGTACCGGCAAGCAATGCTTCCACCGCCTGCACGCGCTCGCTTTTCAGCGGTGCGGCAAGCTCGCCATAGATAATGCCGATGGTGGTTTCGGGGTTGAAGTGGTAGCCGTCGGCTTCCTTGTGGGAGGCCACCTTGATGAGGGAGGGCAGAACATGTTCCGCACCGATTTTGGCGGCGATGATTTCCTCACTGTCCACACCGTTCATCAGGCTCATCACGGTGGTGTTGGGGCCAACGGCGGCGGCAATGCTGTCCAGTGCACCGGGCAGCGCACCGTATTTCAGCGCAACCACCAATAGATCCACGCCGTTTGCTTCCTGCGGGGTCCAAACCTGCGGGCGGTAGGTGGTGCCGTTGATGGTGATTCCCTGTTGTTTCAGCCGTTCGGCACGCGGGCCTTCGGCAATTACAGCAAGGCGAATATCCTTGCGGGAGCTGAGTCCCCAGATGACATAAGAGCCGACTGCACCGGCCCCCAGAACAGCAACAGATTTGATTTGCATGTTTCCCTTTCCCCTTTCGCCTGCAGTACTTTTTCTATTCCCGCGGGTAATCGTTGTATTTCTTTGGGGCTATTGTACCATAAAGGAACGCTTTGGTTCAATTACTGCTCCATCGTATAGCTGACCTGATACTGGCCGGAGCCCACTTGGGCGGTAGGGTATCCGTTTTGTTCCGCAAAGGTCAGGCCGTCCGTTTCCAGCAGCTTGGCACCGGGTTCCAGGCAGATTTTTGCCGCTGCATTGGGTGGAATTGCCGCCGTAACGGTGATTTTCCCGTCATCAACTTGCCACTGCAGGGCATAGCGGCCAAAGGGAGTCTGGTGCCAGGCCTGGGCCCAGCGCAGCCCGCCACCGGGGCGCGGGGCCAGCCGTGCGGCGCAAAAACCTGCCGTGCCCGGCTGCTGGCCAATACCGGCGCACTCGCCGTACAGCCATGCCCCCACCGCACCGTATGCGTAATGGTTGAAAGAGTTCATCCCCGCGGACCACATCGTGCCGTCCGGGCGGCGGCCATCCCAGTGTTCCCACACAGTGGTGGCCCCCTGCAGCACCTGATACAGCCAGCCGGGGTAATCTTTTTTCAACATCAGGTCATACGCCTGCTGCCAGCAGCCATTCTGGCTGAGCGCCGCGCAGAAATACGGTGTGCCCAAAAAGCCGGTAACCAAATGCCCGTTTTGTTGTTCCAACAGTTCCAGCAGGCGCTGGATCGTTTTCTGCTTCCACTTTTGCGGGGTCAGGCCAAAGCGCAGGGCCAGAATATGGGCTGTCTGGGTCTGGGCGGTCATTGCACCATCCAGAGTAAAAAAGTTTGCGGCAAAATCTTGGGCTGCCTGGCGGTGAACCCCCGCGTAAAGCTCTGCATCCTGCCGGTTGCCCAGTACCTCCGCCGCCAGCGCCAGCAGCTGGGCCGAAAGCGCATAGTACGCCTGGCTGGTCAGCGCCGTGGGGGTTGCGCCAAAATAACTGCCCGGTTCGGCGTCCAGCGCCACCCAGTCGCCCAGCTGCATCTTGAAATCAAACAGACCGTTTTGGGTGTTGGCGCGCATAAAATCCACCCAGCGCTTCATGCTGGGGTACTGGCTGCGCAGAATGGTATCGTCGCCATACATCTGGTACAGCACCCAGGGGATCACAGTCGCGGCATCGCCCCAGCCGGAAGCGCCATATGGGCAGTTTTTCATCAGCCAGTTGGCCTCGGTGTGGGTTTCCTCAATATTGGGCACCACATTGGCCACGCCGCCGTCCGGCAGCTGGTCCACGGCAAGGTCTTTCAGCCACTTGCTGTAAAAAGTCCAGGTATCGGCCAGCCAGCAGGCGGTCTCGCAAAAAATCTGTGCATCGCCGGTCCAGCCAAGGCGTTCATCGCGTTGGGGGCAATCGGTGGGCACATCCAAAAAGTTGCTTTTCAGCCCCCACAAAATGTTATGGTTCAACTGGTTCACCAGCGGTTCGGAACAGGTAAACTCCCCCGCCGGCCGCATGGCGCTGTGCAGCACACAGGCGGTAAAATTGGCCGGTTCCGGTTTTCCCGGCCACTGCACCACCAGCGCATAGCGGAATCCCATATAGGTAAACTGCGGCTGCCAGGTCACCGTTTGGCTGCGGGCAAAGGTATATTGCATGGTGGTGCGGGCTTTGCGCAGGTTGGCCAGGTAGGGGTTGCCATCGGCGTCCAGCTCCTCAAAGCAGCGCAGTTCAGCCGCCTGCCCGGCTGTACCCTGCACGGTAATTTCCACCCGGCCCGCCATGTTCTGGCCAAAATCCACCACTGTGCTGCCATCCGGCGCGGTAAACACCCGCTGCGCCGGGATGCGCTGCTGCACGCATACCTTGCCTGCGGCCTGGGCGGCCAGTTTGGCGGCAGGGTACGCCACGGTGTGCACGGCGTGCCAGCGGCCTGCGGGGGTGTTTTCCGGCGTTTCGCATTCGGCCCAGTGGGGCAGTTCCAGCGCGGCATCGTATGCTTCTCCGTGGTAAATCTCTGAGAATATCACGGGTGCCTTCGTTCCCTGCCATGCTGGGCCGGTGTTCACGGTTTCACGGGTGCCATCGGCATACACAAGGGTCAACTGCATGGCAAAGGCGGTGGTATCGCCATAGTTGTTGCGGGAGCGGGTCAGGCCCATCACACCCTTGTACCACCCGGCCCCCAGCATTGCCCCGGCCATGTTGAGGCCGGGGTGCAGCATGGCAGTGACCTCATAGGTCTGGTAGAGCAGGCGGCGGTTATAGCTTGTCCAGCCGGGGGTCATCTCATCGGTGCTGACCTTTTGGCCGTTGAGATAAACATTATACAGCCCAAGCGCCGTGGTGCAGGCATACGCGGCCCGCAGCCCCGGCTTTACGGTGAACGCCGCGCGCACCATTGTACCGGCGGAGGATTTCCTGCAGGTTTCGGGGGATTCCGCGCTCACAAACTCGGCTTTCCACTCGGCTGCCGGGTCCAGCAGGGCGGTGATGAACACCGCCGGTTCGCTCCACAGGGTCTGCTGGGGGCCAGCAGCGGTATCGGCCCAAACCTGCACACGGGCGTAATATTTTTGCAGCGATTGCAGCGTCAGGCCCGCCGCGTGCACCGCGGTGGAGTTTCCGGTTTCACAGGTTTCATCGTACAGCAACGCGGCAAAATCCGGGGTCAGGGCAACTTGCAGGCGGTACTGCGTCTGGCGGATGTTCCGGCAGTTCCCTTCCAGCTGCCAGCCGAACACAGGGGTATGGTCCAGCCCAACGGGGGCCCGCTCATGGTCAAACCAGAGGCCGGTCACAGTCAGCATGGTTCACTCCCCCTTTTGCGCCATATACTGGGCAAACAACGCCAGCTTGGCGTACAGATCATCCAGGATCAGACGGCTGTCGATCCCCTTATACACTCGGATGGGCCGATTGCGGCATAAGTCTGGTCCGCCGTTACATAGGGCGCGGGCACCCAGTCAAACTGGAAGCGGTGTTCATACAGCAGCAGGCCGGGGGCGGGGTTATCGCCCAAAACCCAGCTTTCGCCCGTGCGGAACGCGCTGGCGCGGGATTCCGGCGTTTGGCTGTAAGCCACCAGCTGGTCAAACAGGTAGCGGCCCACGGCTCCCTGGGGGCGCACACGGTATTCCAGTTCCGCCATACTGACCGGCATCATCTCGTACACATTTTTGGGCACCTGCCACACCGGCATGGTGCTGCCAAACACCACGTTGACGGCGTTGACATCATTGCCCAGGTTGAACTCCGGCCCGCCCACAGGGTACGGTGCGCCGCCGATCCAGATTGCGGTCAGCCGGCCCGCAATGCGGGGTTCCTGCAAATAGGCGCTGGCCAAATCGGTCAGTGGGCCAAGCAGCAGCACAAACAGCGGGCGGGTATCCTCTTTCATCGCTTCACGGATGATCAGCTTCGCGCCTTCGCTGGGCACCGGGGTAGCGGCATCCGGCAAAGCGTGGGGCGCACCGTGCAGCACCGGAACCGTCAGCTGCATCAGGACCGTCAAATCTTTCAGACCCTGCCAGCTTTTCTGCATTCCGTTGGGGTCGCGGGTGCCAAAGTGGGCGGCCACCACGCCGACATTATCAAACTTGGGGCTCAACAGTGCCTGCACAACAGCAAACGGATCGTCCGCTTCGTTGCAAAGGTCGGTATCGGTAATTACACGCACAATTTTTTCTTCCGGCACGGGGAAGTTGTAGTGGGTACAGGTCATGCTTTCCTCCTATTTTATGTTCCGGGTGCTGCGGCTTGCAGTGGGGGGCCAGCAGCCCGTTTTTTTATTAAAGGCAATACCGCACAATTCTAAGTGCCGATACGGCGAGCGAGGTGCGGCAGATGCCAAGCCAAAAGCGCAGATAATACTTTGTGTATTATCGAGCATTTTGGCAACGCAGATGCCGTGCCGCAGCTGCCGGAGCGGTGCTTAAGCCGCAAGGCGGGAATTGTGCGGTGTTGCCTAAAGTGTCGCGCATCTTCTACACAAAAAAGGGGCGGCTCTGTGTGAACCGCCCTGTTTTATGTTAGGGTGTATCTGAAACGTCGAAAATATCGTCTATTTCTACAAACACAGCCGGATTTTACATTAAAAAGCCCTGGAATCCACAAAGGATTCCTGCGGCTCTTTGCCTTACATCCTGCTTGTGTTTGCGAAGTATCCGTCATTTTCTTGGGCAATACCGCATAATTCTAAGTGCCGATACGGCGAGCGAGGTGCGGCAGATGCTAAGCCAAAAGCGCAGATAATACTGGATGCTGCAAAAAGGTGAGCGCCGCCAGTGGCGGAAACAGCGAACCGAAGCAGGGGCAGCGGTCGCAGAGTGCGAGGGGCTTTTTGTCCCCGAAGCACGATGCGGGTACCGCAACCCGACATTATCGAGCATTTTGGCAACGCAGATGCCGTGCCGCAGCCGCCGGAGCGGTGCTTAAGCCGCAAGGCGGGAATTGTGCGGTGTTGCCCTTGGTTTTCAGATACGCCTTAGCCCGCCAAAAAGGCCGCAAACTTTTTGTGCAGTTCTTCCTCGCTCAGGGTTGGGCTGTCCACCGTCAGTTCGCGCGCCAGGTTCAGGGCAAAAATACCCATGATGGATTTTGCATCCACGCAGTAGCGCCCGGAATGCAGGTCCACATCTCCGGGCACAGTGGCCGCAATGCGGTTAAACTCTTTCACTTCACCAATGCTGTTCAGCCGGATGGTAACACTTGCCATTGCCAGTTTGCTCTCCTTTTTGCCGCGGGCATCTGCGGTGTTCTGCCGCCAAAAGCCCGGCTAAAATGTAATGTTCAGCTGCTTGATGCAGGCAGTATCCCTCTTTGGTGCCGCCGCGGGCGTACAGGGCCAGGCGCGCGCCGGTCCAGGTTGCCTTGGCAACGGGTTGGGCTCCCCCCAGCGGCACTGCGGTGCCATCTGCTGCCAGCAGGGCATACTGCACCTGCTTGGCAGCCGTTATTTTCATTGTAACGGTTATTTCATCCGTGTCAACCATTTTTTCGGCAAGGATCGTTTCTTCTGCATCACCGGTGGAGGCAAGGTCTTTCACCATGCCCTGTACCAACTGCACGGTGCAGCCCTGCGCGGTGCGGCAGAGCTCAATGGCGGAATATTTCTGCCCCATCACGCTAAGCCCTACTTTAGCTCCGGCGCCGCACCCGGCCAGGCCAAGGGTAACGTTTGCGGTAAAATCCGCTGCAGGCAGCATCTGACTGAGCACATTGGGCTGCCGCCACAAACTTCCGCTGGCCCCGCAGACCAGATGCAGTGCATCCCCCGCCACCGGGCGCAGCCAGGCTTCGGGCTGGGGGTTGGCCTGCCATTGCCATTGCAGGCCGGGCTTGCCGTTTGTAAAGCTGTCCCCTATTTGCAGGCCGGGACCAGCTTCGCCTTTGGGGCAGTCCCACTCGGTCACCGGCTCGCCGATGCCATCGCCGTTTTGTTCCAGGCCGATGAACGGCCAATCGCTGTGCCAGCACATAGGCTGCAGGTGTACCACGCGGCCCAGTTCAAACCGGTCCTGGAAATGCAGGAACCAATCGCTGCCGTCCGGCGCTGTGACCCACGCGCCCTGGTGGGGGCCGTTGATGGAGCTGGCCCCCTGGTGCATGACGATTTTTTCCTCATACGGGCCGTACACATTGCGGGCGCGCAGCACGGTCTGCCAGCCGTATTCCACACCGCCTGCCGGGATAAAGATGTAATACCAGCCGTTGCGCTTGTACATTTTGGGGCCTTCGGCGGTGGGCTGGCTCAGGGTGCCATCAAACACGATGGGGCCGTTCTCCACCACTTCCAGCGTTTCGGGATCCAGGCGGGAAAGCTGGATCTTGTGCTTAATGCCGCAGCGGCTTTTGGCAAAGGCGTGGGCCATATACACGCTGCCGTCATCGTCCCACAGGGGGCAGGGATCGATCCACCCGCTGGCGGATTTTACGCAGTGCAGCGCACTCCAGGGGCCGGCGGGGTCGGTGGCTTCGGTGTAAAAAATGCCCTCGTCCGGCAGGGGAATGAATGCATAGAACCTGCCCGCATGGTAGCGCAGCGCCGGGGCCCAGGTGCCGCAGCCATGGGCGGGCTGGGCATAGCGGTCAAACGGCAGACGCTCCACGCAGTTGCCGATGCGCTCCCAGTGGACAAGATCCTTGCTGTGCAGCACCGGCACGCCGGGCAGGTAGGTAAAGCTGGAAGAGATCAGGTAATAGTCCTCCCCCACGCGGATGACATCGGGGTCACTGAAATCCATGGGCAGCACCGGGTTCTGGTAGCAGCCATTTTTGATATCGGTCACATAACGGTCCATTGCTTTTATCCTTTCTTGTGTTCGCTTTCCAGCAGCAGCTCACATGCAGCTTCCAGCACGCAGGCGGAAGCCCACAGATTGTGGCTGAACCAGCTGCTGAACGGTCTGCCATCACTGAAGCGCTCCACATCCAGCCCATCGCTGGGGCACCAGCGTTCCGACAAAATGCCGTAACGGCCATAGCCGGTGGCTGCGGGGTACAGTTCCAGGCATTGCAGCATCCAGTCGGCAGAATCCGCCGCGCGGCTGGCGTAATAGCCGTCACCCGTCACCCGTGCCAGATAGCGCAGGTCAGTGTCAATAATAACCCCCATGGGGTGGATATGCGGGTTGGAAACCGAGGTAACGGCGCCGCCGCAGGCCGACCACCCCTGGTTCAGCGGGGTGTGCTCCGGGTAGGTCTTGTAGCCATAGCGCCACAGGAACTCGTACCCGGCGCTGTCTTTCATATATTGCAGGAATTCGGCCTTGCCGGTCTGCTCATACAGCAGGCGGCTGCCGCGCATGAAGGCCAGGTTGCCCTCCTCATCCACGGCTTTCCAGGTGTCCATGGGGGTACCGTAACAGTTCAGGTCCTTGACAAAGGTATGGTAGTAATGCAGCGCTTTTTCGGCGGAGTGCAGGCAGCGTTCTTCGCCGGTCAGGCGGTAGAGGTAAACCAGCGCCGGGGCAAACCAGCAGCCCGCAAAGCCGCTCCAATCCAGCACTTTGCGTTCCTGGGTGGAGTAAGTATAGCCGAAAGCGCCGTCTGCGCGCTGCAGATCCATGACGGTATGCAGCACCTTTTGGGCTGCATCCATCCATTTGGTCGGGCAGGGTTTGCCGTTTTGGTGCAGATAATCCATCGTTTTGGTCAGGTAGTGGACGGCGCTGCCCACTGTATAGGCACAGTGGCAGTCTTTGACCAGGCCGTACCCGGTCCACCAGCCGTTCACCTGGCTGCCCGCGGCATTGGGGGCCATCAGGTCGTTCAGCAGGCCGGAATTTTCGTTATACGCATCGGCAATGCGGTCAAACAGCTGTTCGCCACTCATGGCCGCGGCCAGCGGCGCTTCGGCATCCGCGCCAAGGGCATCGCGGCAGAGCACCAGCGGATAGGCCAGCACGCCGCCACCCGTCCAGCCGATCTCCGTCACCAGCCGCCAGGGGCGCATCTCGGTCTCCCTGGGCGGGCGGCAGCAGCGGTTGGTATACTCCCCCGCCGCCGCGTCAAAGTTCTGGTAGGCAAAGGTGTCCAGCATACCCTGCACGGCCTGGCGCAGGGTATTGCGGGGGACGGCGCGGTCCTGGTGACGGGCGTATTCCTGCCGGATGATCTCATGCAGCTCGGTTCGCGGGCCTCTGTGCAGGTAGATCCTGCCGCTGGTCTGCGCCTTGCAGGCCATGCTGCGGGTGGACGGCGCCGGGGTGGAGCGGTTTTTGAAGGTGGTGGGGTCGTTGGTGTACCCCAGGCTGATGCCGAACGCATCCGGCAAAGCGGCAAACACACCGTTGCGGATGATCCCGGCCTCGCTTTCGCTGTAGGGTTCCACCGCAGCGGCGGCCACTCCGCCGTCCCAGCAGAGGGCGGCGAGCGGCATGGCGGCGCGGTCCGCACGGAATTCCCACAGCGGCGCACAGAACGCCACCTCGTGGTGGTCCTTCGTCAGCAATGGAAATTCGCCGGGTTTGGCTTCCGCGGCGTGGTTATCGCCGTAAATATTGCAGGGGATCACATGAAAATAATCGCTCTGCCCCGGCACAGCCAGCCACATGCGCAGCTGGGTGGGGTTGGGCGCATCCATTTGCAGGGTGTAGCACAGCGTATCGCCAGCGGGGGTGAACTGCGCACTGTAATGCGCACCGTTCAGCGTCCAGTCAAAGCCGGACTGTGTGCAGGCAGTTTCCGGCACCGGCACCCAGGCATCCTCGATCCGGCAGGCAAAGCTGACGTTTAATGTTTGGGAATTCAGATCCAGTTTCATTATGATACCTCAACAAAAAATGCGGGCCGGGCAGTGCCGGCCCGCAACGGGTCAATGATTTTTAGGAGGGACAAACATTTTTAAAAAGAGGAAAACGAAAATCAGCCTTTCAGGCCGGAGGTTGCAATGCCTTCCACAAAATATTTCTGTGCGGCAAAGAAGAGGAGAACCAGCGGCAGAACCGCCACGCAGGCCATGGCCATAACGCGGCCCCCACCACAACACTTTCCGCGTCAACGGAAAGGCGCAGCGCCAGCGAGATGGTGTATTTTTTGACCGAGTTGATGAAGATCAAGGAGTTGAAGTAATCGTTATAGGTCCACAGGAACTGGAACAGGCCAGCGGAGAAGAGGGCCGGCTTCATCAGCGGCAGCAGGATCTGCCAGAAGATGCGGAAGGTGCCACAGCCATCAATGCAGGCAGATTCGTCCAGATCGCGGGGAATGCCGCGCATGAACTGGATGAGCTGATAGATGAAGAATGGGTAGCAGGCCAGCAGGGCGGGCACCCAGAATGGCATGTAGGAATCGACCCAGCCGAACTTGTTGAACAGAACGTAACGCGGGATGATGATGACCGAGTTGGGAAGCATCAGGGTGGCGATCAGGATGGCAAACAGCTGCTTTTTGAACGGGAAGTTGAACCGTGCAAAGCCATAGGCAACCAGCGCACTGGAAGCGATGGTCAACAGCGTGGTGGGGATGACCATGATAAAGGAGTTGATGAAATAGGTTGCATAGGTATAAATACCGGCGCTTTTCCAGCCGTCAATAAAGTTCTGGAAGCTGAAGCTTTTGGGCATCAGTGCAATGGAGCCAAAAATTTCATCGTTGGTTTTGAACGCGGCCGAAATCATCCATGCAATGGGGAACAGCAGCACGCAGCCAATCAGGATGATGACCAGATAGGTCAGCACCAGGTTCAGGGTCTTTTTTTGTTGTTTTGTCATAATGCTCACGCGCCCTTTCTCAGCTTTCGTCGCCATAGAAGACCCACCACTTGGAGGTTGCGAACAGCACCAGAGTGATCAGCATGATCACAATAAAGATGATCCAGGAAATGGCGCTGGCGTAACCCATCTTGAAGTAGGAGAAGCCTTCCTTATACAGTTTCATGCCCAGCACATAGGTAGCCTTCATGGGGCCGCCATCGGTGATGACAAAGGCAGAGGTGAAGTTCTGCAAAGCCTGAATGGTCTGCATGATAAGGTTGAAGAAGATGATGGGGGTGATTTGCGGAACGGTGATGCTGAAGAACATCTTGACCTTGCTTGCGCCGTCAATCTCGGCAGCTTCGTACAAATCTGCCGGAACGTTTTTCAGCGCGGCCAGGAACATGACCATGGAAGAACCAAACTGCCAGATCTCCATCATGCAGATGGTACGCAGGGCTTGATTGGGGTCACCCAGCCACTGTACGTTGGGCAGGTGCAGGGTGGTCAGGATGGCGTTGATCACGCCGTTATCCATGAACATGATCTTCCACAGCAGAGCAACAGCAACGCTGCCGCCGAACAGGGACGGAATGTAGTACAAAGTACGGATGAGGTTGATGCCTTTGATGTCACGGTTGAGGAACACCGCAACAGCCAATGCCATAACCAGCTTGCCGGGCACGGTGTACAACGTGTAGGCCAGGGTAACTTTCAAGGAGTTCCAAAACTCATTATCCATGGTGAACAACTGGATGTAGTTGCTCAGGCCGGTGAACGAGGGGGTGCCGGTGATTTTGTAGTTGCAGAACGAGTAAACCAGCGAGCTTAAAAACGGGTACAGCTGCAGGACCAGCATACCGATGATCCACGGGGCCAGATAAGCAAACGCCGCGTAATCGCGCTTGGTATAGTGCTTGATTTTGGTTTGTTTTGTCATAGGATCACACCTCTTTGGAAAAAATCCGCCTTTTTACTGGTGTAGCTGAAAACAAAGAAAATGACGGATATTTCGCAAACACAAGCAGGATTTAAGGCAAAGAGCCGCAGGAATCCTTTGTGGATTCCAAGGCTTTTTAACGCCAAATCCGGCTGTGTTTGTAGAAATAGACTATATTTTCGACTTTTCAGGTACACTTTAATAAAACGGATGCCTCGGTGGGAGACACCCGTTTTTGATGTTCGCTGAGGTTTACTGGGCGCTGATGTAGCTGGAGAGCTGCTTGTACATATCGGATGCAGCGCTTGCGGGGTCGGTGGTGCCGTAACCGACAGCCTCGATGGTATCAGCAATGATTTGCTTGGATTCCGGTGCGGAGGAGTACTTGTCGTTGGTCAGGCCGCTGTAGCCGCTGGCAATGTTGGCGGCGGTCATCATGTTCGGGTCCAGGGTACCGTCTTTTTCGCAGATTTCACGGGCCTTTTCCGTCGGGGGAACACTGCGCACGCAGGCCAGGGTGCTTTCGGCCTCATCGCTGTTAAAGAAGTAATCCAGGAACTTCATGGCTGCTTCCGGAGCCTTGCAGGTGGAGGTAACTGCCAGGACCTGCGGGCAGTTGCAAGCCCAGCCGTTGTCCTTAGCGCCGTCCAGCAGGGGCAGGTAGCCGGTGCCATAGGTTGCGCCCTCATTGGCGGCGGTCATAACATTGATAGTGGAGATGTAAGCGAAGGTGCAGACGTACTTGCCAGCGATCCAGTTGGGGTCAGACTGCAGGTCGTCGTTGCTGTAAGCGGAAGAGTAGGAAGCCGGTGCGCAGACATTGTTGTCGTACAGGCTCTTGACGAGATCCAGGCAGTTCTGGATATCTTCCTCGGTATAATTGAACGCTTTGGAGTCAGCGTCAAAGATGGTCTTGCCGGTCAGCTGCTTCATGTAGGTAAAGAACACCAGGTTGGTCACATACTCTTTGTTGGTGCACAGCAGGTAGGTATCGGGGTCTGCTTCATGGACCTGTTTGCCCCATTCAATGAACTGATCCCAGGTGTACTGGGTGTTGAAGTCGATGCCGTACTTTTCAGCCAGCTCTTCGTTCACAACCAGTGCCGGGCCGGCAATGCCGGTGGGCAGGCCCAGCTGCTTGCCGTCAAAGTTACCATTCACGCGCAGGCCAATGTAGTTGGGGTCAAAGTTGGAAAGATCAAAGTCGTAGTCCTTGTAATCCAGGAAGTAATCGCCGGTGGAAACAAAACTGGGCATCGTTTCGGGGTCAATCTGCACGATGTCGGCGGCGGTGCCGGATGCCAGCTGGGTTGCCAGCTTATCATGGTAGCCGTCAGAAGAGCCATACTCGGCTTCGATCTTGATGTTGGGGTTTTCTTCCATGAACTTGTTGATGACTTCCATGGTGGCGTTGGCGCGCTCATCGCCGCCCCACCAGGCAAAGCGCAAAGTCACCTGTTCATCGCTGGAAGTGGAAGCTGCGGTGCTGGTAGAGGCAGCGCCGCTGGTGCTGTCGGCTGCCGGGGCTGCGCTGCTGGCAGCACTGCCGCCGCATGCGGCCAGAGACAATGCCATGCTGGCGGCCATCATACCGGCCATAAGTTGCTTTTTCATATTGTTTTCCTCCTTCTAAATCGGCCCTTTTCGTCGAGCCTTATCATGGTTTTATTATAATTTGTTTGGCAGATTTATAAAAGGACTCACGCTTGCTAAAAGGATTCATCATTTGACACAAAACGCCGGGAAGGTATCATCTCTTGCGTTTTGGCGCAATTTAAGATACCTGCCCGGCATTTTATTATTCTGTTTTACCCGTTTGCGGGGCATCCGGGGTATATTTTTTGTACGGGATGCAAAACGACACGCTGGTGCCAAGGTTTTTTATGGAACAAATGCGCAGCCCCGTTTCTTCCGGGTAGCGCAGGCGCAGGCGGCGGTCCAGGTTGGTCAGCCCAATACTGCGGCTGTTGCGGTTCGCAATGCGTTTGCGCAGCGCTTCCAGCTCTTTCCTTGTCATGCCGTCGCCGTTATCGATCACACGCAGGTTCACCTTATCGCCAATGCGGCGGGCGCGCACCTTCATGTAACCGCGCTCGTTGCCGCGCAGGGCGTGCAGCAGGCTGTTTTCTACCACGGGCTGCAGCATCAGGCGGAATACCTCGGCGTCCATCACATCGTCGTTCACTTCATAATAAATAATAAAGCGGTCCCCAAAGCGGTAGTGCTGCACTTCCACATATTTTTTAAGGTAGTCCAGCTCTTCCCGCAGGCTGACGCTCTTTTGCGGGTTGGTCAGCGAATACTTTAGGATATCCGATACATACCCCACCACCGCGCTGATGCGCCCATCATCGATCAGCTTGCGGGCTTCCATATCCAGCGTTTGCAGGGTGTTGTACAAAAAGTGGGGGTTGATCTGCAACTGCAGGGCGGTCAGCTCGGCGTTCTGCTGGCGGTACTGCTTTTCTTTCAGCTGGATGTTCAGGTAGGTGTTGTTCAAAAACATCATCAGGATGTTGTTCATGATAACGTCATATTCATCATTTACCTTGCGCTGGGGGCGCTGGATGGTGCGGCCCGCCTCGGCATCCTCAAACATCTGCAGCATCAGGTTGATCTCGTCAAAGCTGCGCTTGGTGTTGACGTATGCCAAAAACACAATGGCGTACAGCGCCACAACCGCCATCAGCAGCAGCGGCATCAACCGTTCGCCCAGTTTTTCCAGGATCATGGCCCGGTCAATGGTAGATACGATGTAGAAATCCGGGTTCTGGTAGCTTTGCCAGTTCAACAGGCAGTCCCGGTCATCCAGCTTGATCCAGAACTCGTGCTCCTGTTCCGCCGTGTTCCCTGCCCCGCTCAGCGTTTTGCCCATCAGGTTTTGCAGCTCTTCCGTCGCGCCTGCGTCCCCTGCCTTTGCCAGCAGGCGGCCGCTGCCGTCAACCAGGTACAGGTGCTGGTTATCGGACGGGCGCAGCACGGCAATCATTTCCTGCAAGTGGCTGATGTTCAGGGTAACGGCCACACAGCCTTCCATCGTCATCATCCGGGCGCACACTACCAGCTGCCTTCTCTCGCTGGCTTTGCCTGCATTCACCACTACCGGGGCAATGCAGGTGCGCTCGGTATCCGACATAGAGGAATACACGCTGTACCAGCCGCTGTAATCATCCGCCGAAAGGTTGACCAGCCCGCTGGACGTCAGCGCACGGTCGTACCCATCCATATAGATCAGAACCGAATCCACGTAATCATACGCGTTGGTCATGCTGTTCAGTGAGGATACCAGGCTGCGCAGGTAGATGGCATCGGTGTAAGAAAGGCTTTCCCTTTTCAGAGCTTTGTTCAGCACCATGTTGGTGCGGGTCATGCCGGTCATGTAGCTGTTCTGCGCCAGGACCGAATCCAGCACCAGCGAGATGTTGGAGCGCACAGCCTCAATACCGCGCTCATTGTCCTGCGTCATACGGTGCATCTGGGTCACAAAGGTCATGTAGGTGGTAACGGCCACCAGCAGCAGCGCCGGGATCAGCATGACCACCACAAAGTTCCACATGCGCTTCAAAAAGAACTTCCGCTTCATTCCCTTCATAGCGCGGCACCATCCAGGCGGGATTTGCGGTATTCCGATGGGCTCTGCCCATAATACGCTTTGAACGCACGGGAGAAGTTTTTGGGGTTATCGTACCCGACATAATAGGCAATATCGTAGCTTTTATAGTGGATATCCGCCAGCATCTCACATGCTTTTTCCATCCGCGTCTTGAGCAGCAGCTCCGAAAAGCTGGTTCCGCTTTTTTCCTTGAACACGCGGGAAAGATAAGCCGGACTCAAGGAAACCTTGGCCGCGGCTTCTTCCAGCGTGGCAGTGCGGTAATTATCTTTTAAGTATTGCTGCACATCGTACACGATCTGGTCGTAATAGGCCTTGGGGGCGGTTTCCTGCACGGCGCTGCGGGCATCCAGCCGGGCTTTGACCTTTTCAAAGCATTCCAGCAGGGCGCTGTAGGCCACCGGTTTCATCAGGTAATCCGCCACGCCGTTTTGCAGCGCCGCGCGGAAATATTCGTAATTGCTGTAGCTGCTGAAAAATATTTTCTGGATGTTGGGGTATTCCATCAGCCGATGGCTCAGCTCCAGGCCGTTCATATCCGGCATTTCAATATCGGTCAGCACCACATCCACCGGGTTTTCGGCAATATATTGCAGGGCTTTGCGTGCGCTGGTGAACACCTGCACCACCTCGAACCCAATGTTCTGCCAGGGGAACAGCTGGGCCATTCCGCTGGCAATCTTCTCTTCATCATCAATAATAATCAGTTTATACATCTTGCAGCCCCCCATCCGTGTTCAGGGCAAAACCGTTCTTTCTGCCTGCCCTTACACTGGGGCAGACTACCACTTGTATACCAGTATAAAGCCCTTTTGCCCCAAGGGCAAGACAAAAATCACGGAATGATGGTTAGCTTTTTGCGTATTTGGGGCGCCTTTTCAGATACACCCTAGGATAGGGGGTTGAGCGTTTTATTAGGATCGGCGGGTAGCTTTTATTTTGTGAGTGGGTGGTTCGGACGGGGGAACATTCTGGATTTTTGGTGGGTTGGAATGATGGCCTGGGATGGATTTTTGTGCAGGGTGGTAGGATGGAATTTTCCCCTGCGGATTATTATATCCCACACATCCACCCCATAAACAACCTGTGGGGCGGGATTTCCCCTTCCCGCCGCGGAGAACCTTGTTGGTTTGTGTTGTGCCCGCTAAAACATTTGCAGGAGACGATGCTTCTCTTGAGGGCAGTTCCCCGCGGGGTGAAAAGATGCCGCGGAGCGGCGGAGAGGACCGGGCGCGGTTTACACCTGTCACCACAAATGCTTGAAGGGTGAATTCCACAGGCTGCCTCTAGGGTGTATCTGAAAAATTCATGTTTTTATGCTGCCCGATTTCCGCGGCGTCCGGCAGTCATTTTCTCCTTGCTACTATTCCAGTTACAAGTGTTCAACTAGGAACATTCCATGATCCAGAAGAAGATTTCGATTTCTTAATTGGGTTAGACATCATTAAATGTTGTAACCTTAGTCTACATTCTCATGACGGAATTATAACACTGCGGATGGAGTGGCCACCAGAATAATATATAAAGATAAGCCCTGACCTTTAATGGCCGGGGCTTTTGGTATTTTTGAGAGGTGATTTTTTATGGCATTTATGGAAGGTATTTTGAAGCCTTGCCAGCGCAAGGTACTGTTTAAGCGAGAATATAGTGCTGAACAGAATACGATGATTTATAAGTGCGAATATGTTATGCGGGCAGTAGCAATCAACTGCAAAAGCTTGACGGTAAACCAAGCGGAGCAGATGGACAAGTTTGCGATGATGGGAATTTATAACGGCGGCTGTTTTAATTGCCCCAAAAATTAATAACTGTTCCACAATAGGGACATGTAATTTCAAGTTTTATTTTTGAATCTGTATTTGCAGAAAGTTGTGTGGCCCAAAGTATATCGGAGTTTGAATCAGGGATTGTAAATACTGGTAAAACTCTTGCATTAGGGATGTATCTGTCTGCTATATGGGCTTGCCAATTTAACAAAACCCTGCATTTAGGACAAGGTTCCGATCCAGTTAGTAAACTCATAAATGTTCTCCTTTATTGCTTTTGTCCTGAAGTTATTCACCATCAAAACCTTGTTTTGCACTTTACGCATACTCTATCCACCTTGTTCGTCAAGAACCCGGTAAGGGGTGACCACTTGCGGGGGACCATCTGGAACTCGGTGCAGCCACACTTGGGGCAGCGAGGGCGGGCTTTCTCTTCTTGGTGCTTACGGTAGCCCTCTTCCATCTCTACGGCGTTTTCGTATTCCCACTCGGCACGCATATCAAATTTGGCTTTATCAAAGAGGGGGTTATTGTAGACATATTTTTTATGGAAAAGCTCATTACATACTGCTTCTTTTTTTCTTTCTTTTTGTTTTTCTTTGTTATCGGCATAAAGATCGATATAAAAATTATCTAGGGGCTGTAATCTTAAATTTTCTTGAAATTCTAATGGAGACATTTTATCGACTCTAGCTTTGATTTCTTTCCATTCTCCTCCTGGATAAACCACAAGTTCATGGTTGTTACAAAATTTACAGCCAGGATAAGATGAGTCAGAAGAAAAGCTATACCCACAGACAGGGCAAACGTAATACCGACTTTCGTTAAAATTCATATTTTTATACCTCCCAAGCAAGTCGTTTTATAACCTTATGCTAATTATATCACACAACAATTAGTAGAACAACTAGATTTTGAATCTATTTAACTTGTTTGGAATAGGTAACGATCTGAACACTGGAACTTTTTAACTCTTAATGGGAAAAGGGCAAAAGATTCTATTAAAGATTTTAGAAAAGCCTTTTCTGAAGCTAATCTTTTGGGCGGCACAAAAAAAGGAACTCTATTTTCTTGGCTGACCGGTAATTTTAATAATGACTATGATCTTGCGAAAGACTTAGACAATGATGTCGTTGCTTTGCAGGCTTTTATGGAAGCGGTTAAAAACGGTAAAAACCAATAGATGCCATAAATGACAATTTGAAAGATACGTCTGTAGTTCTCCAAGACTTTGTAGCTCACACAGACAAGGCTAATATCTCTGTACAAAACTTCTTTAGTTCTGTAACCGGCGCAAGCAAACTAACAAACGCCATTAAGGGTATTGGCCTGCAGATGTTGACAACTGCTGCTCAGGCCGCGGCCATTTGGGCTATTACTGAAGGATTTAGATTAGTCGTAAATGCCATTAAGGATTATATCAACCGTGCTGAGATCGCCAAAGAAAAAAATGGAGAATAGCAAAAAGGCGTACCAAGACACGACTGATGAGATCAAGTCTTTGAACCATTCCGCATTTATTTTGACTGTCTTTCGCCGATGCGAAGGTAATACTTTCTCAAGTTGCAGGCCATCTACTATTGCTTAAATCGTCGAATTATTCCCGCTTGGTTTCCAAAGAGATTCTCTGCACAGAAATACAAATTGTATTATTTAATAAGTTTAATACAAAAATAGCGTTGTATTCCCGCCATTTCACATCACGTTTCCACGTTTTTGTCTATCAAGCAGTATGCCAACTTCTGCCCTCGCTCTCTCCATATCAACTTTCGCCTTTCTCCCTATCCCGCCAAATCCCATCGTTTGGTCGGCTGTTTTAATTCCAAATTGTATAATACGACTCATATATGCCATTTTGTTTTTAGGCAATACCGCATAATTCTAAGTACCGATACGGCGAGCGAGGTGCGGCAGGTGCTAAGCCAAAAGCGCAGATAATACTGGATGCTGCAAAGGTGAGCGCCGCCAGTGGCGGAAACAGCGAACCGAAGCAGGAGCAGCGGTCGCAGAGTGCGAGGGGCTTTTGCCCCCGAAGCACGATGCGGGTACCGCAACCCGACATTATCGAGCATTTTGGCAACGCAGATGCCGTGCCGCAGCCGCCGGAGCGGTGCTTGAGCCGTTAGGCGGAAATTGTGCGGTATTGCCTTTAGTGTTTTCCTTCTACTCCGCCTGACAGAATAACCAATACCCTGTGTAAAATTGCAACTCTTCCCTTTCGCAGCGTACAGTGTTGCATCTTTACACAGGGTATTACTATCCCTGTCGTATTATAAAAAGGTAATTCACCCTGCAGATTGTTGCCATTTACACAGGTTTCCCTTCTTTTTTGGTTCCCCGCACCTGATTCACCCAAAATCCGCTTTATTTTGCAAACGCTGCATCGCGCTTTTCCTCATGTTTTGCTCTGTAAACCTGTGTAAAATTCCAACATATTTCTCCTTTTTTCCTATTCTCATCTTCTATCCGTTTTGTTGTAATTTCGCACAGGTTTATGTTTTGTAGTATTTTCAGGCTGCTTTGCATACAAAACGGCACCGCGTCTTTCAAAAAACGCGGTGCCGCCTTTGATTTATTCAAGGCAACACCGCACAATTCCCGCCTTGCGGCTTAAGCACCGCTCCGGCAGCTGCGGCACGGCATCTGCGTTGCCAAAATGCTCGATAAGACATCCAGTATTATCTGCGCTTTTGGCTTGGCATCTGCCGCACCTCGCTCGCCGTATCGGCACTTAGAATTATGCGGTATTGCCTCAAGATTTTGAAGTGCTTACCCTGCCGTGCTGTTCTGCTCTGTCAGCCCCGTAAACACCGGGTCGTTCAGCAGCATTCCGGGAACAACATATCGGTAGGTGATTGCCTGCCTGCCGTTGATCACACGCACACTATCGTTGGCCAGTGCCAGCTCTTTCAGGGTTTGCATATCCTCATCGTTCAGATAGATGGAGATCTGCTCCAGGCCAGATGTCTGCTTATACTTTGTCCCGTTTGTAACTGGAACATAGCGGCTGCTGACGGGGTTCAACTCGTAATTCTGCACCCCGCACAGGCGCGCTTTCGCAGCCTGTTCATGGATCAGCTCCGATGTCAGGGTGCCCAGCCGCGTGCCGCGCCAGTCCGCTTCGCTTTGCAGCACTGCCCGCACAGCCAGGTGCAGCCGGATGACAATTCGCTGTTTCATATCATGGATTCCTGTATTCCTATTTGCATGGATTTTTGTTGTTTGCTGCTTTCGTGGATCTGGATTATTCCACAGCATCAATCAGTGCTTTCAGCTCCTGCGCTGCCGCAATCAGCTCCTGCATCTGGTCCGACATTGCTTTGCGGTCCTCTTCCGTATAACTGCGGATCTTAGCTTCAATATTTTTTGCCGCTGCAATTTTACGCAGTTTACGGGCCGTGGTAGGCAGCTTGGCCGAAATAAAGTTGTGGTCTTTATCTACTGCCGCCGCCTTGTTTTCCTGCGTCTTGGCCTGACCGATTGCATCCTGTGCATTTTGCAACGCTGCTGCAAATACGCTCTCGCGCTCCTGCATACTGCGGCGTTCCACTGCTACATCCAGCATGGCTGTGGTCAATGCGTCCTTGATGGCGCGGCGCTCATGGCTGCGTGGGTCAAGGGCTGCGATTTTCAAAAACATTGCGGCTGCACGGGCCTGTTCTTCCAGGGTCAAGCGGAGATAGGTTTCGCACTCGGCTCGGTTCAGGAATTCCTCATCCAGCAAGCGGCGCAGATCAGGGTTGAGATCATTCTGAATCGAAAGCGCCTTATCAATCGTGCGGGAATTCAGCGGGCTGACCTCTTTCAGCGCTTTTTTTGCTTCCGCTGCGCTCAGGTTATACGGTGCTTTTTGCAGGTTTTCCACAAAACGCGCCGCCGCCTGGCGCATCACACGTTCATTGCTGATGCCGCCGCGCACTTGCAGGTTTGCGCTGTCAATATACACAACTTTTTCGTTTTCCGTCAAGTTGCGCACCACTTTGCACTGCACTTTCTGCCATTCACTCATGCGGTTGGGCAGCTGTTTTTCTTCCTGCTCGCGTTTATCCTGCTCCACCAACAGGCGCAGCGCACGCAGGCGGCGCTCGCCGGAAAGCAGCACATATTTTCCGCCAACACCGGTCTTAGGGAACACAACCAGGTTGTGCAGCAGCCCCGCGCGGCGGATATCATCGGCCAGCAGCGCAATATCTTCCTCGGTATCCAGCTCACGGTAAAGGGCATTATCCGGGTTTTCTTCAATATCATTGATATTGATCTCGCTGTATTCACCGCCCGGCTCCTGGTCGCCGCGCGCGATCTTACTTAACGCTGCTTCGTTTACTTTAAAGCCTTTCTTCTGCAGTCGGTCCAGTTTGCTTGCCATCACTCTGCCTCCTGTTCAACGCGCGTTTTCAGCTCGGCATACACCTTTGCATAATCCTTTGCCGGGTTGCTGCTGCGTGCACATAGCACAACCGGCGCACCAAGGCGGGTGCTATCCTTTACAGCCTGTCCCTTACGGATTTCGGCAGCAAACAGCTTGCTGCCCAGCTGGCTTTCCCGCAGTTCATTGCGGATCACTTCGGTCAGGGCAGTTTTTTCCACCATAGTCAGGATAATGCCCAAAACATCAATTTTTTCGCCCTCATCGTGCTCCAACTGCTGGCACATGGCCACAGTGCGGTACACACTGTCACGGCTGTAATCATCGCACACGCAGGGGATCAGCACAAAGTCACTGGCCATCAGGGCGTTGGTCACCATTACATCGCGGGACGGCGGGGTATCGATCAAAATATAGTCGTATTCGCCGGCAACCTGTGCCAGGCACATGGCCAAAAACATATTGATACTGGTGCTTTCGGACTGTTCCAGGATTTGCAGCTGCTTGGCCGCCATTGGGGTGTTGCCATTTGCCGGAATTATATCAATATTATCAAACTGCGTGCGGGAAATATAGTTCTGCGTGCCGCTGATGCCATAGGCACGGAACATATCATACACGCCCGCGCGGTCAAAAGTATTATCGGTTACACGGGCGCCCGTCAGGGTATAGGTACAGTTGCCCTGGGCATCCATATCCACCACAAGCACCCGCTTGCCGTCCTGCGCCATCAGCGCCGCCAGGTTGCAGACGGTAACGGTTTTTCCCACGCCGCCTTTTTCAATGCAGACTGAGATACAATATCCCATTGTTTTCCTCCTTGCGAGCGCCTTTGTGTAGGCATCTCTTCGTTGCTGTCGGTTAATCTTTGCCTTTTGTTCGGTTCTTTTGGCGGTACCGCACGCTGGCATCTTAGTCTAACCGCGTGTTGCAAAAACGGGCACCCTATGCCGTGCGGCATCTCTTCGTTGCTGTTATAGCTTCTATTATATCATATGCTTCGCGTGTGTCAACGGATATTTTGACGAATATTATGCAGGCATCTCTTCGTTGCTGTTCACGCTTTTTCTCTGCCGTTTTTCCTTCCCATCCTTCTTCACTTCATCCAGGCACTCCCGCCCACGTACCTTCATTCTCACCTATTATCCCAAGGTCTATCTGAAATCAAAAAACGCCGGATATTTCCATTTCTCAGCTGCACCCCAACAAAAAAGCAGCGGCCAGCAATCTGCCAGCCGCTGCTTACCTTATTATAATAGCGCTCCCGGATTATCCGCTCCGCTTCATCTCAATTACTCTTCGCTGTCATCCGGGATATCTTCCTCAAAAGCATCCATCCAGCTTTCGTTGTGCCACTTATCTTTTTCACCTTTTTCCTTGGCGGCAACCTTCTGCCGTTGTGCCTGGTCGTTCATTATGGTGCCGATCGGGTTCAGCGCGCGTTCTTCAATAATGTGGTAGAACAGCCCCATCGGGTTATTCACGTTGGGGTCCTTGGCGGCCTTTGCCCAGAACACATCAAAGTCCAGTTCATGCGCCATAGCTTCCATCAATGGGGTCAGGCTGCCATACTTTTCAATCACTTCATTCATGCAGGCCAGGTAATGCAGCCGCATTTCGTCTTTCAGCCCATTGCGCAGGCTGGAAGGCGATGGCACGCACCGCGCTGCCAGGTGGCGGTAAATTTCGTGGTAAGCGCCGCGCTGGCCGCTCGTCAACGTCTTTTCCAGGTATCCATCATCTACAAACTTTGCAAACTCTTTTCGCATATCCTGCCGTTTTACAATCGTTTCGGGAATCAGCTCTACCTTGGGCGGCTCAGGCTCCGGCATCGTTTGCTGCACCGGCTCGTCCATCACATGGTACTCCGCTTCCAACAGCTCCTCTTTGGGTTCTGCTGCCGGCTTTGCCTTGCGGAAAATATAAATGCGGTAGTTATCCATATCCTCGCGCAGCACCTTGTTCAGGTACCGCGCCGGGCTGCGCATCGTCTGCGACCGGGGAATGATCTCCTGTGCATAGCGGGGTGCCACACCGGCCAGCCAACTGGTCAGCCCGCCGCAATCCAGGATGATGGCATTCATCTTTCCAAACACCGTTTTGTTGCCGCCGTCCTGCTCGCCATCGCCTGCCTGGATGGTGCAGCAGGCATCTGCCAACACATCAATGATCACTTCCACCGCGTGCAGCTCTTCGGGCGTAATCTCCGCGCGCAGCTGATCCATGCGCGCTTTCACAACAATTTCCTCCCGCAGCTCGGTGCGGTGGCGTCCAAAGGAATAGGGGATCGTTGTTTCCGGTGCCGAAACATAATCAAAGGTGATCACGCTGGGGTCATCCAGCAGCGAATCTTCAATCGCCACGGTGGGGCGGCCCTTCTTTTTGCTCTTTTTGCGCACTGTGCTGTTGATGCTGTCCAGGTTGGCCTGTGCGGCGGCATCATCCACCGGGTCAATCGTTACCACCAGCGAAAGAACCTTCTGCCCCTTTTTTTCGTACACATCGTAATTAAAAATAATATCCGTCTTTTCGTTAATTTCCGCCTTTGCCTTTTCCAGTGCCAGGCGGCGGAAATCCGACCATCGGTTGGCCGTATACGAAAGCTGTTCATACAGCATGCTCAGGTTCCATACCAGCGGTTCCCCGGCCGCTTTCTTTTTCAGGTACAGGCTCTGGTAGCTCTTGCACAGCTCGTAAATGCGGATGGAATAGGTGGACCGCATCAGCATGGTGTAGGTCACATCCATGGTGGTATACAGGGTTTTCAGCTGCACCAGGTGCGGTTTCAGCACCGGATCCAGCGTGATGGTCATGCGCGCGCGGCCCTCATCAATGCGCACTTTATCGATCCAGCGGAATGTTTCCACCGTAGAAGTTCCGTTATTCTTGATCCACTGGATGGGCGCGTTGGCCAGCTCCTCAATATTTTTGCGCACCTGCTTGTACAGCGCCCCGCTGTGCGGGTCCATGCCGGTCATCTTGATAAAATCATAAATGCTCAGCTCATAAGAGGGCAGGTCCGTATCCTCCGGCTTAATCATCGAAAAAATATGCAGCATCAGGCGCTGCTGGCTCAGCGTCAGGTTGTTGCGCGTCATCTGTACAAGGTCATTGGATTTGCGAACGATGGTCTGGTCCCCGCGTTCTTCAAACGTAACGACAAACGGATCATCTTTTTTCTGTTTACTTGCCGCCATAAGCAGGGGCCTCCTATATCGGTTGCTGTATCCCGGGTGGTCACGCACATCATGCTAAACATTATAGCACATCCTGTTGTCCAGCGCAAGAATTGCAAATTTACACAGGGTTTCACCGTCATTACCCTGTGCAAAATGCAACACCCGCGTTGTGGTTTGCCATATATCCTGTGGGGGCTGCAGTCCGGGTGCAGGTTACACAGGTTTTATTGTGCTTTTCTGTCCTGCTGTTTCAGGGTTCTGTAACCTGATGGAATGGCAACACCAATTTTTTCCCGTTCTCCCCCATCTCCCGGCTTACCTCTGGTTGTTATTATGGCTTAGATGTTTAGTTCTATATTAGTAATAGGTAGAGCCTGTGTAATTTAACAACGCAAACCTGTGTGTTCAACCAACTGCAGCCTGTGCATTCCACCACCATTTTCCTGTGCGGAAAGCAACCTGCGTAAAGTTGCAAATAAGCCAAAAACAGCCAAACCTGTGTAAATTGCAACACGGAGAACGGGCCTATCCTGTGTGGTTTTCCAACAGGTACGCGGGTCACGGCGGGGCAGGGGAGCGGGAATACCCTGTGTAAAATGCAACTGTTCCGGGGGTAACCTGTGCGTTTTTCCAACGGTAAGCGGCATAGGGAAACAAGGCAATCCTGTGCGCTTTTCCAACACGTTTCGGGAATGTTCGGCACAGAATGCGGGCAATACCCTGTGCAAAATTGCAACAGCTCACAGCTGCTTCAAATAGATCAGTTGCAAATTTACACAGGGCAGCACCCCTTATATTATAAGGTAAGTGCCGCACAGAATGGCGCGTGAGGGGTTGCAGTTTACACAGGATAGATTGAAAGCTGGGAGCTGGAGGTGTATCTGAAAACAAAGAAAAAGCTCGTCTGTTTCAGTAAACGCAGCCGGATTTTGTGCTTGCGAAAGATCCGCTATTTTCGTTGCTCTCAGATGCACCTCAGGAGCTGGCGCAAATAGAAATCGGCAATGGGAAACCGGGAATCAGGGGCAGGGCAGGGGGGACAAAAAAGCGAATGGCATATCTGCAGCAAACCCGCACCCCGTTGTAAAGGGAGAACGGCGTCCCGTTGGCGGGCGTGCAATCCAGCAAACACACACCCGCCGCCGCAAACACCGCAAACCGTTTGCAGGGGCGCGGTGTACCCATCGCGCCGCAAAAAAACGGGAACCGTGCGCCGCAAACCTGCCATCCCTCCCACAAGGCGCCCACCCAGCCGCCAGGCCCCGCCACAAACAGGCGCATGCGAAACAAATAATTGCGCAAAAACAGGGAAACGCAACAAAAAAGGCGAATTTTGCTGCAAAGTTGCGCTCTGTGTGCGCAGAGGATCATAAACGCGCGGTCAAAGTATATAAAAATGACCGCTGCCAAAAAGAAAATCAGGAATAATTTATACAAAGGCTTTGAACACATTATATATAATTGGAGGAAAACGCAATCAGTAAAAGTGCTGAAAAACAGGAATTTGCGTGGATTGTATTGTCTTTCTGGTGTAAAGGTGCTATATTAAGAAAATAAAAAGTAAATGCGCAATGAGAAGACTCGATGCGGTTTTTTTTGAAAACAACATGGCAACGGTTGCGCAAGTAAAAGAAGCTGGCTTCTTTTACTGTTTCACAGGGGATCCCCTGTGGAACAGTAAAAGAAGCTGGCTTCTTTTTACTGTTTCACAGGGGATCCCCTGTGGAACAATGTGCTTCCATCAAGCCAGCGCGAAAAACGGGTGAGCAGATTGAATAGAACAGGAAAAAACACAACAGGTTGGGCGCGCCGGCTGACAGCGCTGCTTGTCACCGCTTGCCTGGTTATGGCAATGGCCCTGCCTGTATACGCCGAGGTGGATCTTCTGCCCGACGCACCTGACGAAGTAGAGCTGCTGGAGGATGAGTCGGGAACGGCCTCCGGGGAGGATACCACTCCGCCGGAGCAGAACGCCGCCACCCCGGAACCGGAACAAAGTGCCGAGCCGGAGCAGCCCGCCCCGACCGAAACGCTGGAGCCCACGGCAGAACCTACCCCGACCCCGGAACCGGCAGCCACCGCAACGGCCACCCCTGTGCCGACCGTGACCCCCACCGCCACCCCGGAACCGACCGAACAGCCGCAGAAGATGTACGCCGCAGAAAGCGTGGATAACGTGCAGGCAGTTAGTGCGACGGGAGTGCCGGCTACTTACAAGCTCTATTTTGCAGTGCCTGACAATTGGAGCGATTGTACAGTGGTGAAAATATATGCCGTTGGTGAAGGAGATCCAAAGAAAGCATATTATCTTGATATGCAGGAAGTTGACAAAACGAAGGACGGAAGAAAAATTTATTCTGTGGTCCTGAATCATGATGAACACTATCCATATGGAGGGTTGAATGGACTTGAATTTCGCGGATATAAGGGAGATGCAATTGTAAACGAAAATCCTACATACACAATAGCAATTGCTAAAGTAGGTGATAATAATCCACCGTGGATAACGTTCAATCCAAATGATAAAGATCATTATATCGGCGGCGACTACTATGACGGAAAGAACGAAAAATGGACTACCTATACGGTTGGCCATAAGTACTTCGCTGGCCAAAAGATGGCCTTTGAAAATAAAACCAGTAAACCACTAACGAACGTCAAAGCCTGGTTTTATGAACCGGATGATAAAGGAGTGCTTGTCCAGGTCGGTGAGCAGCCAATATCCTTAAATGATATCCAACCTAATTCCACAGCAAACTTTAATATTCCTGACGGTTTTTGCTCTTTTGTTCGCTTTACCGCGGGCGATGATAATACAGAAATAAGTGAATACTACAATTTTTATAATGAGAAAGTAACAGGAGAAAATCAGAAACGCTTCCAGTATTCCGAAGGTCAATGCTATTGCTACATGTACAATGATATTCAGGATGCAACATGGGGGCGTCCCGGTGCCATCCGCATCTATTACGATGCTACTTTTTCAAAGCTGCTAACAACAGGAGCGAATGATACTGGCGGCGACTATTCAATCCCCAAAGCCAATAGTAAAGAGACCATTTATTTTCGGATAAAAGGAGACGGCGTAGAATCCGAAAGCGGCACGCTGGTAAAAGATGGTACAAACGAAAATCTTTATTATATTGACATTCCCCAAGGATATAGTTCAATCATCTTTTCCGGTGAAAAAATTGACGGTGACGAGGAGACAAAAAGACATGGACTAAGTACAGAGTGGCTGCCGATTCCCACAGATGACAAAAATTGCTTCTATGCGGATACGAATGACGATGCAGTATATAAAGATACCACTCGTGGCGGCTACTGGGCTCCAAAAGGTACCCTGCGTGATGCCGAAACGTGGAAAAATCCTGACACTAAAGTAGTAGATATTGCCGCCGCTGAATTTACGGAAAAACCAAACACAAAGTATGTTACCAGTACGTTGTATGACTATTATACAGATTACGAGTTGAATGGCAAGAACCGTAATAGTTACGATAGTTACGATCAAAATTTTCCTGCTTTAAGTCACCGCAACTGGGTACCCTTCCGCCAGTTCGATCAGGCAATCAGCGACTACTATCAGAGTTATGTAGATAAAAATACCGGAAAGTCCATTATATATCCCATTTATACAGGCCATTTCCAGCCAAGTGATTGGGATAAAAAATTTGCGGATATTGCAAGTACATTGAATTTGTACGGATGGAGTTCTTACAATATCTTTATCGCAGCCAATAACTCGAACTATGATATAGGAGGAAGCAAAAACGGGGAAAAAAATGCCTACGCTTTCCAGGGCATTGTGGCAGACACAAGGGACAGCGATGGCGACATCGTGATGAATGGAACGACCCTGAAAGAACCGCATTTCAATGAAAAGTTCCTGACCAGCCAAAACAGCAAAAATGCAAAACTTGGCGAAGTTTACCACAATGTTGAGTTCCCGTTTACCCAAGAAGAAGTTTTTGTAGAATCAGATAAAACAGGCGAGGGCGTTAAATACTGGTGGTTTGACAGTAGCAAAACTTCTCTATATCTGCGCAAAGATACAAATAGCGATCAGTTGTACCTTGGTAATGATAGCACGGGAGAGACAACCGCTAAATATACGAGCGATGCGTCCCTCAACGTGGACAGTGCAAATAGTACAGGTAGTGTTTCAACGAAATACGGCTTTTTCCCGTTCAATGAAAACACAACCAGTAAGAGCGCAGCCAGGTACAATTACGGTTACGGTGCAAAACTTGAAATCCCGTTTACCCTAACCAGCACCGGAACAGTTGAGGACAAGTACAAAAATGAAATTCCAATTCGTTTTTACTTCTCTGGTGATGATGATGTGTGGGTTTTCATTGACGATCAGCTTGTCCTGGATATTGGCGGTGATCATGCCAGAGTTTCTGGTGTGTTGGAATTTGACCAGCGCGATAATAAGAAAAACACCGTAACTTCCTATGTCAGCCGGGTCAAGAACAGCAAAACAGATAATTATGGCGCTGAAGATCGTGATGAAAACAAGCATGAAACGGAGACAAGCATTACTTACTTAGGAACAACCGAAAAGTATTATAAAAACGCAAGTGTCCACATCGACAATCTTTCCACCGGCAAGCACACCCTTACCATGTACTATATGGAACGCGGTATGTGGGAGTCCAACATGGCGGTGGCGTTCAACTTCCCGGATAATAACGAGCTGCAGGTTCAAAAAGAGGTCGATCTGAAAAACGTTACTGATGATGACTTCAAAAAATGCTTTACAGGCCAGAAAATCTTCAACTTCACCATCCAGAACCAGGCAACCCATTATGGAAAAACAGATGCCGCTGAACCGGATCCAAGCGATACCGAAGTGGTGAATTTGACTGCGACTGGTAACATGATTGAACCCGCAACCCCAGGAAAGAAAGATGACTACATTTTCGAGTTGGTTAAAAACCCCTGGCCAGATCCCAAGCCGGATTCCGGGCAAGATCCCGGGCAAGATACCGGGCAAAATACCGAACAGGTCCTTCACTGGTACGCACGCTATACGGATACGCAAAGTGCAGCGCGTGAGAAACGTCGTGGCATCCTGACGCTGGGAAACCCCATCAATATCGAAAACATGCGCTTCCTTACGTTCCAGGTTTACGTTGGTTCAAATGATGGTGGTGGAGGTGACCTTTCCCTCAACAACCTGTATCTGGAACTGCTGGATGATCAGAACCCCGCCGTCCAAAAAGGCAGCCTTGACACATCAGGCATTAACGGCGCAACGTATGGCTCGGTCGAAGTGAAGCCAGACCAATGGGTCACCGTAAAGCTGGACCTGCACAAGATGAAAGAGAAGGGCAAATTTAGCGGCAATGTTACAACCATCCGCGTGGGCGATAACTATAGCCGCAACATCTATTTCAGGAACTTTACCTTCATTCCCAAAGCGGTGCCAAGTAAGATGACCGGCTTTACAACCGATCAGGAGAAAATCCCGGATTACGGCTCCGCCAAAAGCGGTAATTTGGAAAACGCCAAATACGCACAGTACACCTCCACCATGGACACAGACACCCAGTTGGTGGACGGTGACGGACGCTTTGTTCTGGAAGCTGGAGAAACCGTTACCTTCAGCGACCAGTTCCGCCGCGGCAGCTACATTTCGCTCAAAGAGGAATTGAACCAAAACCTGTACGACACCAAATGGACCGTGTACGAGAACGGGCAGAAGGTTACTTCGATGGAAGGAGGTAAGAGCGTAAGTCTTCCTGATTCAATACCTTCGTTAGACGGGCGGGAGGGAAGCGGCCCCGATGATGGCCGAACGGAAGTTTATGACGAGAGTGTAAAGAATGATGGCTACACGGCGGAGAGCGAGAAGCCTGACAAAAACACCATCGTCTTCCGCTCCTATAAGGACCCGGACGAAACAAAATCCACGCTGACAAAGCTAAAGGTAGAATACGTCAACACCGTCAAAACCGGCGGGCTGAAAATCCAAAAGAAGGCCGCAGAGGGGGAGGAAGGTACCATTAATGGCACCTACACCTTCAAAGTTACCTTTAATGATGTTGGCGGTGAGGGTCTGGAAAAAAAGGACATCATAAAGTATGTTGAGATCAACATGAGCGATGGGAACAACCCAGAGCACACCGTGACCATCACCGGCATCCCCGTTGGCACCCGCTATACCATCGAGGAAGAAACACCGCTAGATGGTTCCAGGCTGCAAAGCGTAACTGTTCCGAAAGATTGCGATTCCGCCGATGTGATCGACAACACCATGGTGGAAGGCGTGATTAAGGAGGCAAACACCTCCCCAATTACCGCAATCTTTACCAACACCAAGCGCACACTGATCAACATTGAGTTCAACAAGCTCTGGGAAGATGCAGATGGTACGGATCTTAGTACAAAGAACCCGCCGGATACAATCTACATCCAGCTCCAGCGCCGCCTGGCAAGTGAAAAAAACTGGACACCGGTAAAATACCAGACCGCAGACAGCCTAGACTATGTTACCATTAACCGCGATGATTACGGCTGGAAGTGTACCTTTAACAACCTGGATCAGTACCCGGTTGGCGGCAGTGCGGATAATAACTATATTTACCGCATTGTGGAAGGTACGGTGGATGAGGCTGGCAACTTTACCCCGGCAGCGGAAGACGGAACCATTACGATTGACGGCAAAACGTATGTTGTAAAGGCTAAAGCAACACCAAAAAGCGAAAAGGACAGCGAAACCGGCGCAACTACAACGCCAGCCACAGTAACCCCCGATGGAACCATCACCGGCGGCAGCGGCAAGATTGAGCTGACCAACAAGCTGCAGAACCCGAAGTTTGCACTGGATATCATCAAGAAGGACGCGGAAAAAGGCAAAAATGGCAATGATGTGCCCTTGAAAGGTGTTGAGTTCAAGCTGGAAAAGCTGGTCGAACCAACAACCGAAGGAGAACCGCAGAAGGTAGATACTACCTATATATTCAATGGCACAAATGGCACAAACACAGGTTCCATTACCGCCACAACGAACGAAAACGGCGAAATCACCAATGCGTTCACAAATCTGAAACCCGGTACATACCGCCTGACGGAAACCAAGGCATATCCGGGGTACAACCTGTTGGCACAGCCAATTGTGATCAAATTTACCCAAGACGGCAAGTGTTATATTGATGGGCAGAGAATTACGGACGAAGGCAAATTTAAGCCGAGCGCCAATAACACCTACACCATGACCCTTACCGTTCTGAACCGTAAAACGCCTAAGCTGCCCCACACGGGTGCAGACGCGCCAAGCCTGTGGCTGCTGATCGGCATGCCGCTGGCGGTGGCAGGGCTGTTGATATTCACATTCCGCTACAACAGGAAAGGGGGCCGGCGACATTAACCATCCCCCGGAAACCCAGCAACCCCCAGGGTACAGCCCGCCAGTGCGCGTCCGTTTACGGCAGGGCGCAGCCATAAGCCGGGGTGTGTAACTGAAAAGCGGAAAATATCGCCTGTTTCTATAAGCACAGCCGGATTTTGTGTTAAGAAGCCTTGGGATCCGGAAAGGATTCCGGCGGCTCTTTGCCTTACATCCTGCTTGTGGCTGCGAAATATCCGTTATTTCCTTTGGTTTCAGATGCACCTTAAGCCAAGTGGGCAAGCGGCCCAGTTTTTCCTCCTTTTTTCTTCACGGCACAGTGCGGGCGGCGCGGCAGCGTTTCCCCGCTGCAGCGCCCCGCACTGCACGCCGTGCTGATGCAGAACCCTTAAGCCGGGCGGCCCCGCCGCCCATCCGATGATGATTTTTTTAAGAGAAGAGGTACTGAAATGAAAAAAGCAAAACGTTTTCTCACAGGCCTGTTGAGCGCCGCTCTGGCCCTCAGCCTGTGCGCCATGCCAGCAATGGCAGAGGATGTAACAGGTGCAGATACATCTGGAACTACACCTGTGACAGCGATTGACACTGGCAGAAAGGGTACACTTACTATTTACAAGTACTTGATGGAAGATACTAGTGACGAGAAGACAAATTCTCCGACAGCAAACGAAGGACAAACGGTTCCCGCTGAAGCTGAAGCTGTAGACGGGGTAGGCTTTACGATTTATCAGGTCATGAATGCGGATGATCTGGTTGACTATTATAAGAGTGGCAGTAAATCGGGTACGGTTACTGTCGATACCTACTTGACTACCGATGCTACTACAGGTAAACAGAAAGTTGTTAAGAATGATAATGATGTGCCGCCATATCGGGCAGAAGTGAAAACGGCGACTGTTGATGGTAAAAAAGGTGTAGCAAAATTCGAAGATCTTGATGTTGGTCTTTATGTTGTGATGGAGACAACGAAACCGGTATCTGTTACGGCTGCTGTTGCACCATTTCTCATTTCTATTCCTATGACCCGTATTGCAGATGACAATGGTAAAACTGCAAATACGGAGTGGCAGTATGACGTTGTTGTTTACCCGAAGAACAGCACCAAAAAAGGTAGTGTGACCATCGTAAAGAAAGGTGCTGTTGGTGACAGTAGTGATAGCAATGCCGCAGCTTTGGAAAATGTTGGTTTCAAACTTCAGTGGTATAATGATACAACAGGAGCATGGGAAGATAAGACGACAATTACCACTGGACAAGATGGCAAATTTACAGTAAATGATTTGAACAAAGGTAAATACCGCTTTATTGAGACTTCGAATGCCGACTCTAAGTATATCCTCGATCTTAATGAAACCTATGAATTTGAAATTGACCAAGACGGTTATCTGAAACTTCCGGAAAGTACAGACACAACTACGAATACAAAAGATTACGTTATCAATAAAGAGACCGCAACAATTACGATTTACAACTATAAACCCGATCTGGACAAGCAAGTTAAGAAACGTACTAATGACAGTTGGGTCGAAGGTACAGATTATAATGTTGGGGATACTGTATCTTATAAGATTAGTGTAACGGTTCCTTCTAATATCACGAAGCTTGCACAGTTTGATGTTGAAGATACCCCCGAGCACTTGATTGATGATGCTGATAGTATTGTGGTTAAGTGTGGTGAGGAAACTCTGACAAAAGATACGCACTATACTGTTGTACCGGGTACCAAAGATGAAGCAACGGGTAGTAAGGGCTTTACTATCAAGTTCAAGACAGCAGAAATGGCTGCGTATGCAGGAAAAACGCTGACCATTACTTATAATGCAAAACTGAGCGATAAGGCTGTAACGACTATTGATGGAAACACGAACACTGCAAAACTGATTTATACTAACAAAATTAACGAAAATGGCCAGCCGGATGAAGATTCGAAAGAAGAAATCCATGACGAGACGATTGTTTACACTTTCGAAATCGACATTGTAAAAATCAGTGATCAGCTGGGTAAAGATGGAGAACCTGAAAAATTGCAGGGAGTGAAGTTTAAGCTATATAAAGTGGCCACTGATGGTGGCGTAACGGGTAGTGAGATTGGACTGAAAGGCGAGGACGCTAATCTTAAACTCGAACTTATAAAAGATGAACTGGTGACAGATAAAAATGGTAAGGTGTCGGTATCTGGGCTTTCCAATGGTACCTACTACCTGGTTGAAACTGAAACCAAAGAGGGATACAACCTGTTGAGCGAACCCGTTAAGGTTGAACTGAATGTTCAGTATGAAGAAACATGGACTGAATCCAAAAAGTATGAGAACGGTATTCTAACGAAGCATGACGTTACGGTGAACCGTAAAAATGAGTTTGGCAACGTCACTAATAAAACGCTTGGTGCCGTTACTAATACCATCATCAACCGCAAGGGCTTCAAGCTGCCCACCACCGGTGGTTTCGGCACCCTGCTGTTCAGCGGCATTGGTGTGCTGCTGGTTGTGGCCGGTGTTGGCGTGCTGCTGAGCCTGAAAAAGAAGAACCGCGCCTGATGCGCCCGCCGCAAGGCAAAACAATTTTACAATTCACCAATAGGGTATAGAGGGATAATCCATCATACACAGGGGGAGGGCCGGATTTGGCCCTCCCCCTATGGTGGGTTATTGGGGAATAAATTTTTTTGGGTGTACATGGCCATTGTTCGGTTGATTTTTAGGTTCTGCGTGGGGAACCACCCTACGGGTTAGGTTTGCGGCGGGGAACCACCCCTCAGTCACCTTCGGTGACAGCTCCCCTCTAGGGGAGCCACCGCAAACATAAGGTTAGATATTGGCGCCCCTTGAGGGGTGACTCCCCGCGGGGCGGGGAGATGTCGCGGAGCGACAGAGGGGACGGGGCGCTGTTTGCGCTGGACGCGGAGCGGCCTGAGGGGCGGTTCCCCGTGCAGAACCTAAAAATAAATATGGCAAGGCCCGTCAAACGGGGCGTCGGGGACGCCGCCCCCTACATGCAGGGCGAGGTTTATTACAATTTTGTGGTGTGCAACGCCGTAAGGCCCTACAGATTATTTTATTGTTATTCACTACCCTAAAAACCACCCCCAACCCAATATCTCCTGAGCGGCGCAATGCGCCGCGGTCCACCACAATGATTCATTATTCTTTATTATTTATTCTTTTGCCTACTTCCAATTCCTAATTTCTAATTTCTAATTGCATCAGCTCCCAACTTCAACCCTCTCACGGAAAGGTTCGCGGTGACGCTATGGATACCACAACAAAACTAAAAGTCGGCTTTGCGGCCTTGATGATCCTGTCCGGCATTGGGGTGGCATCGTACCCGGTTATCAGCAACGCGGTGGCGCAGCGCCACGCCAGCGAAGCGATCCAAAATTACGATGATACCGTAAAAAGCATGGATACCGAAAAACTGGACGCCGCCAAGGAGGCCGCCCGCCGCTATAACCAGCAGCTGGACAGCGCCGTGGAGCGCGATGCCGCAGGCGAAGCGGAGGATACCGGCACCAGCTATGTGGACCTTGTGGATGTGGGCGAAAGCCTGGGGTATATCACCATCCCGAAAATTGACGTCAACCTGCCGATTTACGAAGGCACCAGCGATGATGTGCTGCAAAGGGGCGTTGGCCATCTGGAAGGCTCCAGCTACCCCCTTGGCGGCGAAAGCACCCACAGCGTGCTGACCGGCCACCGCGGCCTGCCCGAAGCCGTGCTGTTCACCGACCTGGACAAGCTGGAAGAGGGCGACTGTTTCTACCTGCATATTCTGGATGAAACGCTGGCGTACCAGGTGGACCAAATCAAAGTGGTGGAACCGGAGCACACCGAGGATCTGGAAATCACCGCGGGGCAGGATTACTGCACCCTTGTTACCTGCACGCCGTATGCCATCAACACCCACCGCATGCTTGTGCGCGGCACCCGCATCCCTTATAATGGAGAGGAAGAAGCCAACACCCCGCAGGCCGTGCAGTATCAGGCGCTGCGCACCGGAACGGTGGTCAAGCGCGTGGTGGATGCCTGGCCGTGGATCGCGGTAACGGGCAGCATTGTGATCGGCGGCGAAGCGCTGCTGCTGCTTTTGCTGCTGCACCGCTGCAAAAAGCGCGAGGAGGATGACTAAATGGGACGGCTGATTGCTAAAATTCTGGCCTGGCTGGCCATTTTGCTGGGGCTGGCGCTGTTGATACAGCCCACCGCCGCCCAGTGGTGGACCAGCACCCGCAACGCCAAAACCGCTGCGCAGTTTGCGGCCCGCGCCGAAGCCCAGCCCACCGCCCCCGCGGCGGAGGAAACCACAGCCGACCCCCCGGAGCCGGAACGCGCCTACCCTGAACTGTACGCCGCGATGCAGGACTATAACGTGGAAATTTACGCCGGGGGCCAAAGCGGCCTGACCGACCCGTTCGCCTACGAGGAAGCCCCGCTGGACCTTGCTGCCTATGGCTATGACGATGATGTGCTGGCTGTGCTGTGGATCCCGCGCCTGAACCTGGAGCTGCCCGTTTACCTGGGTGCCAGCCGCGAAAACCTGGCCAAAGGCGCGGCGCTGCTGGGCCAGACCTCGATGCCGCTGGGCGGCGAAAACACCAACACCGTGATTGCCGCCCACCGCGGCTATTATGGCGCGGAAATGCTGCGCAACGTGCAGCAGATCCAGGTGGGGGACAAGATCCAGCTGACCACCCCGTGGGAAACGCTGATTTACCGCGTGAGCGAGCTGAAAATTATTGACCCCAGCGATATCAACGCCGTGCTGATCCAGCCGGGGCGGGACCTGCTGACCCTTTCCACCTGCCACCCCTACACCCGCAACAGCCAGCGCTACCTGGTAATTGCGGAGCACGACACCGCCGCTGCGGACACCACCAAAGAGGAGGATTTGCAGGAAAGCGCCGCTACCTGGGACGAAACGCCGCGCCAGGTGACCGTGGAGGACGCCGGCGGCAGCTCCATTGCCGAAGTGGCCCCCCAGGCCCTGACCCCATTGCCGGGGGAGGGCAGCGCGGAATCCGAGGGGAGCGCGATCTCCAATACCATGATCTGGCTGGAAAACAACGCACTGTGGGCCGGGCTGGTGGTTATTGCCGCCGCCGTTGGCATTATGGTGATATGGAAAAAACACCGGGAGGATTAACCATGCAGTACACACAGCAGGCCGCCGCCGTTACGGCCGAAGTAAACAAGGCCGTGCAGGGCAAACAGCAAACGGTAAACACCATCTGGATGGCCATGCTGGCGGGCGGCCATGTGCTGATTGAGGATATTCCCGGCGTGGGCAAAACCACGCTGGCGCTGGCCTTTGCCCGCGCGCTGGACCTGAAAGAAAGCCGCGTGCAGTTTACGCCGGATGTTCTGCCGTCCGATTTGGTGGGATTTTCCGTTTACCAGAAAGAGACCGGCAAGTTTGTGTACCACGCCGGTGCGGTGATGTGCAACCTGTTTTTGGGCGATGAGATCAACCGTACCTCCTCCCGCACGCAGTCGGCTTTGTTGGAAGTGATGGAAGAAGGCACGGTGACGGTGGACGGCGTTACCCGCCCGGTGCCCGCACCCTTTACCGTAATTGCAACCGAGAACCCCATTGGCGCCGCCGGCACGCAGATGCTGCCGCAGTCTCAGCTGGACCGTTTCATGGTCTGCGCCGTAATGGGCTACCCCGATGAGGAAGCGGAGCTGGCAATTTTGGCCGGGCAGAGCAAAGGCCGCCTGCTGGACCGTGTGCGCCCCGTTGCCGGTCAGGCGGATCTGCTTGCCATGCAGCAGGAGGTCAGCACGGTATTTGTGCATGAGCTGATGTACCGCTACATTGTGGCGCTGGCCCAGGCCAGCCGCAAGGACCCGCGCCTGGCCGTGGGGTTAAGCCCCCGTGCCACCCTGGCGCTGACCAGCATGACGCGCGCGGCGGCGTACCTGGCGGGGCGGGATTTTGTTGCCCCGCAGGATGTGACCGCTGTGTTTGATGCGGTTGCCCGCCACCGCCTGGTGCTGAACGACCAGGCCCGCGCAGGCGGCGAAACGGTGGACAGCGTAATGCAGGACCTGCTGCGCACCGTGCCGCGCCCCCGCCCCGAAAAGGCTGACCGCCATGGCAGGTAAGCTGGGCCGGGCGCTGGTGCTTTTGGTGCTGCTGGCCGCGGCGCTCATCACCCAGGCACCGCTGGCGGTGTTCCTGTTAGCGTTTGCGCTGGTGCTTCTGGTGCTGCTGCGGCTGGATGCCGCCTATCTGCGCAGGCAGGTAACGGCAGAGCTGCTGGTGCCGGACAAACCCGTGATACAGGGCGAAGATTTTACCCTGACGGTTCGGCTGCGCAACCGCAGCCGGTTGCCCATCCCTGCGCTTGTGGTGCTGCTGAACGCCGCCGATGAATGGGGCGGCGGGCAGATTACCCTGCGCTGCGCCGCCATGCTGGGCGGCAGAGAGAGCGCCGAACAGCGCATTACCCTAAACGCAGGCAAAAGCGGCGTGTGGAGCATTGCGGTGCGGGGCATCACCCTGCGGGATCACCTGGGGGTGTTCACCGCGGCATGCCCGGCTGCCGTGCAAAGCCAGAGCATCTGTGTGCTGCCCGCTGCCGCGGCTGGCAAGGCCAAAGCGGAAACCGCCCCCGATGAGGACGGCGACGAAGCCGACACCCGCGCCGCCCTGGGCGGCAGCTATGAGCTGCGGGAGTACCGGGACGGGGATACCATCAAGCAGGTACACTGGAAGCTGAGCGCCAAGCTGGACCGCCTGATGGTGCGCGAACCGCTGACCGCCCTGCGCGCTGCCCTGACCCCCGGTGGGGACCTGGACGGAGCGGAGGAATGGGGGGATTTTCCCCAACAGGCGGCGAAGCACCGCAAAAACCCGCCCAAGCGCAAAAAAGAGCGTACTGCCCTGAGCCGGCGCGGCGCTGCCGACCCCGGCAGTGGGCTGAAGTTTGTGGACCGTGTGCTGGTGAGCACCCAGCGCCCCGCAGCGCACCCCGCGTTGTGGCTGGCGGCAGATGCCGCGCTGCTGCTGGCGCTCACCTTTGGTTTGCTGCTGGTGCTTTCCACCGGGTTCGGCATTGCGGTGCCGTTGTGGGTGTGGCCCGCGGCAGCCGCTTTCTGCGCCGGGTGGGCGCTGTTCCTGCGTGCGCCGCAAGCCCTGCGCCGCTGGGGGCTGCTGGCGGGGGTGATTGTGTATCTTGTGGTGTTGTTCATCTGCCAGCGGAACTTTTTGGCCGGGGCGCAGCAGTGCGCCGGGAACATTGCCCAAAACCTGAACGCCCGCCTTGGCAGCGCGCTGCCGGTGGCCCAGGGCGGCAGTGCGGCGCAGCTGGGGCTGTTTTTGCTGCTGGCCGCCCTGCCCGTTACCGGGGCGCTGGCCGCTGCGGCCCTGCGCCGTGCGGATGCCCTGCTGCTGGATCTAATGCTGCTGCCCGTTGTTGTGCTGCTGGCGCTGGCCGGGGCCGCGCCTGCTGTGCCCGCCTGCCTGCTGCTTTTGGCCGGTTGGATGGGGGCGTGGGCGGCTTCCTGCTCGGTGCAGCGGCGGGCCTTGTGGGGCAGGCGCGATACCGAAAACTACCGCCAGAACCTTTGCCGCCATTATAACATCCAAAAGTCTGCCGCGCTGGCGGCGGGCGGGCTTTGCCTTGCGCTGGCGCTGCCCTGTTGGTGGCTGCTGCGCCCGGCGCTGGGGGTTCCCCTTGGCTGGCTGCAGCCCGCGGCCCAGCGGGTGGAATCCGCCGCGCTGAGCACCGCCATTACCTGGCTGCCGCGGGTCAGCGGCGGCAGGCTGAACATTCAGGTAGAAGCCGCCGCCGGTGGTGTGGCGGATGGCGCCTTGAACCAGGGCGGGGGTATCCAGGTCAGCGGAGTGACGGATCTGGCCCTGACCGCCAGCGACAAACCCGAAGAAACCGTATACCTGCGGGGATTTATCGGCGGCAGTTATGACGGCACCACCTGGCAGGCCCCTGATGCCGATGCCTTTGACGGCGCCGCTATGAACTGGAAAACCGAGGATAACGCCCGGCTGACCATTGCAAGCCTGCCGTTTTTGCGCACCGCCTATGACGGCACCGCCCAGCCCCAGACGCTGACGGTGGAGCGCATCCACGCCGATACCCAGTACACCTATGCACCGTACAACGCCTACTGGGGTGATTATTACACCATCCAGGGCGATGGCGCCGCCGCGGGCCAGACCGCGCAGGACGATGTGTTCCTGTATTACCCGCGGGATACCGCCCAAACCCAGCTGGAAGCCCGCGCCGATGCCGACCCCAGCGTGCTGGACCGGATGGAAGCATCCTATGCCGCTTACGCCGCCAGCCGCTACACCGCCGTGCCGGACGGCTATGACGAGCTGCAAACCCTGTGCGATGAAGCCAAAAAGGACCGGAAGCTGACCGAAGCTGCGGACATTGGCGATTACATCCGCGCCTACCTAAACACCAACTACCAGTATAACGCCAGCGCTCCCCAGCCGCCGGAGGGGGCCGACCCCATCCGTTACTTTTTAACGGAATCCAAACAGGGGTACAGTGTGCAGTTTGCTTCGGCGGCGGTGGTTATGTTCCGCATGTTCGGGCTGCCTGCGCGCTATGTGGTGGGCTATGCCGCGCCGCAAAGCCTGTTTACCCAACAGGAGGACGGCAGCTGGCACGCCATTTTGCAGGACGATAACGCTCACGCCTGGGCGGAGGTGTACATTTCCGGCCAGGGCTGGACCCCCATGGAGATGACCCCCGGCGTGCTGGTCAGCGCCCAACAGGCCGACCTGCGCACCGACCCGCTGCCCGAAACTCAAGGTCAAGACACCGCCCCCGCAGCAGGGGAGAGCAGCACAAACGAACCCGCAGCCACCATCGTGCCCCGCAGCAGGCTGGTTTTGGCGGCGTTGCTGGGGGGCTGCCTGTTGGCTGCTGTGGTGCTGCTGGTGCTGGCCCGCCGCCATGCCATGGGGTATGGCCGGGGCAACTGCAACGCGCGGGTGCTGGCCGTGTTTGGCAGCATCTACCGCCTTTTGGTGCGTCGCGGCCTGCCGCCGGATACACCATCCGATGCGCCGGAGTTTGCCGCATTTTTGCAAAGTTGTGTCCCCACCCTTGAACCCCAGGATGCCGAGGCTCTGCTGGCATTGGCCCAAGCCGCCCAATTTGGCGCAGGTACGATGACTGAGCAGGATACGGACAAAATGAGAAAACTTTACCAGGTTATAAAACACACTGGAAAACGGAAACAGAGCCAGAAATCGGTTGAAAAACAGAGCCAGGAATGATATAATGACCCCATACTGGGGTAGTGTGTTCTTTGCTTTCTTTGCATAGGGGGCTACCATGATCCAGGAAAATGTGGTATAATATGTTAAGCCTATTGACCGAGTAGGGAATGGCCGGGGTGGGGGACTGGTTTCTGGAACAGTACCCTGGGAACTGCCCGTGGGGCGGAAAACCGGCAAGGACAGAAAGAAGATCTTATAGAAGCAAACATTAACAGGAGTAAACCCATGCCGCGTCGTAAACAGACAGAAGGAGAAAAAAAAATTGACATCAGCCAGATGGCTGAAGACCTTGGCGTGTCCAAGACCACGGTATCCCGTGCCCTTTCGGGCAATGGCCGTGTCAGCGAAGCGACCCGCGCCCGCGTGGTCCAGTACGCCAAAGAGAAAAACTATGTGCCCAATATGCTGGCACGCGGGTTGGTAACCCAGCAGTCTTATAATATCTCACTGGTGTTCTCGCGCCAGTTCGGCAACCTTGCCGCACCATTTTTGCGCAAAACCGTCAGCGCCGTGTACGATATTGCCACCCGCAATGATTATGATGTGCTGATGACGATGGTGGGCGAGCAGGAAACAAGCCCGATGCAGCGTCTGCTGGTCAACCGCAAGATTGATGGCGTGATTCTGGCCCGCACGCTGGAGCGTGATCCGCTGATCCCCATGCTGCAAAAAAGCGGCATCCCCTTTGTTGCCATTGGCCGCCCGGCTGACCAGGATGTCATCTCGGTGGATCATGATCAGGTGGGCGGCTGCCGCGAGCTGGTCAGCCTGCTGCTGATGAAGGGCCTGCACCGCATTGCTTTGCTGGGCGGATCCATGCTATACACCGTCAACCAGTCCCGCCTGGAAGGCTATAAGCAGGCGCATGACCGCGCCTGCTGCAAGATTGATGAGAGCCTGCTGTTTTTGGAGCTGGAAAGCGACGATCTACGCACCAGCGCTGTGGAGCTCGCGGTACAGCGTGGGGCGGACTGCATCCTGTGCATGGATGACCAGGTTGCCCAGCTGGCTTTGAACACCCTGAGACAGCTGAACCTGCGCGTGCCGCAGGATATCCGTCTTGCCTCCCTGTATGACGACGAAGCGCTGCAGGGGTGTACGCCACAGATCACGGCGGTCTCTTTTGATGCCGAACAGCTGGGCCGCCGTACCGCACAGCAGCTGCTTTCCCTCATCCGCCATCAGCCAGTGGAAACCCGCACCCTGCTGGGGTACCAGGTAGGGTTGCGTTTATCGACCCAGACCTGAGAGAAAAGTAGAAAATTATAAATCAACTGCCCGTACACGGTATGATAAGCCGTTGTGCGGGCAGTTTTTTCGATAAGGGGTTTTGAAAAAATTGATGGTTACATGCTTAACATACTGCGATAAGGCATTGGGCCGTTTGTAGGGCGCGATGCACTCACCGCGCCGGAGCAGCCGGAACCCTGCTGGTTGATTATTCCCGCATCATACTGCCTGCAGCTCTTTGCCTTAAATCCTGCTTGTGCTGTGCTATTGTTGTACGATTGCTGTGGTATTCATATGAAAATATAGAAGGCGTTATCAATTCCAGGAAGAAGGCAAACCCGCTGTCAGCCTGACCCCCGGCACCGTGATCACCATCCCGGCCAACGTCAAGCACTGGCACGGTGCCAAGGCCGACAGCTGGTTCAGCCACATTGCTGTGGAAGTTCCCGGCGAAGATTGCAGCAACGAATGGTGCGAGCCCGTTACCGACGAAGAGTACGCCAAACTGAACGGATGAGCAGCCGCTAATAAAAAATAAAATCCAGCCGGCACGACCCGACAAAAGAGCAGTGGGTAGTGCCGGGTTTACTTTTGGATGCTTTTTTGTCTACAAGTTCTTGCGCCGGGGCGGGCAATCTGCTACACTGAAAAAAATGTTATGTACAGGAGGCTGCAATCATGTATTATCTGGGTGTGGACCTTGGGGGGAACCAATATCAAAGCTGCGCTTGTGGATGCAGACGGTGCTATTATAAAGGAAGCGAGCACCCCCACCAAACTGCCGCGCCCGGCCGAGGCCGTGTGCGATGATATTGCAGCCCTCTGCAATCAGCTGGCACAGGGCCAGCAGGTAGCGGGCATTGGCGTTGGCTGCCCCGGCACGGTGGATGGCGGCCTCGTGCGCTACTCCAACAATCTGGGCTGGCATGATTTTGCCATGGGGGATTATCTGCGCGCCAAAACCGGCCTGCCGGTTGCTCTTGCCAACGATGCCAACGCCGCCGCTTTGGGCGAAGCACTGGCGGGCTGCGCCAAAGGGGCCGAAAGCGCGGTGATCATTACGCTGGGTACCGGCGTGGGCGGCGGTGTGGTGCTGGGCGGCAAACTGCTGACCGGTTACACCGGCGCAGCGGCGGAGCCGGGGCACATGGTTATTCTGGACACCCCGGATGCCCCGCGCTGCACCTGTGGCCGCCCCGGCTGCCTGGAAAGCCTGGCCAGTGCCACCGCCCTGATCCGCATGACCAAAGAAGCCATGGCAGCCCACCCCGAAAGCGCCCTGCATGGCATAGCCGCCCAAAGCGGCGGGGTAAATGGCCGCACCGCCTTTGATGCCGCCGCCCAGGGCGATGCCGCAGGCAAAGCCGTGGTGGAACAGTACATTCATTACCTTGCGGTGGGTGTTGCCAACATGATCAACATCTTCTTCCCGGAAGTGATCGGTCTGTCCGGCGGGGTGGCCAACCAGGGGGAGAACCTGCTGGCTCCCCTGCGCGCCGCGGTGGGACCAATGGTTTTTGGCAATGCTTACGCCCAAAAGCACACCCGCATTACCACCTGCACCCTCGGCTACCGCGCCGGGGTGATTGGAGCAGCGCTGCTGGCCAAAAACCAGGGATGATGCCTTTAGCGGGATAAAAAAGAGAAGGCAATACCGCATAATTCTAAGTGCCGATACGGCGAGCGAGGTGCGGCAGATACCAAGCCAAAAGCGCAGATAATACTGGATGCTGCAAAGGTGAGCGCCGCCAGTGGCGGAAACAGCGAACCGAAGCAGGGGCAGCGGTCGCAGAGTGCGAGGGGCTTTTGCCCCCGAAGCACGATGCGGGTACCGCAACCCGACATTATCGAGCATTTTGGCAACGCAGATGCCGTGCCGCAGCTGCCGGAGCGGTGCTTAAGCCGCAAGGCGGGAATTGTGCGGTGTTGCCAGAAGATAAAACAAAAAACAGGAAGGAAACACCTTGAGTTTGAACCATACAAAACAAAAAAGCTGGCCCCAGCGCCTGCTGGCTTTGCTGGCGGCGGTGGGGCTGTGTGCCGTGCTGCCTGCCGCCGCGCTGGCAGAGGAAAATACGGCCAGCATCCAGACGCAGGTGAGCGAAACGGATGAGGATATCCCCTGGGCGGATCCGCCGCAGAGCACCCCCGAAACCGGCCGGCCTGACCCTGCCGTGCCAACTCCGCCGCCGCAGGATCTCGCCACCCCGGAAACCGCCCAGACCGGCGAGCATCTGGAAGGCTACAGCCTGAGCCTGGGGGAGACCGTCACAATTTATTTTTACGTTACCCTGCCGGCAGATACCCCGCAGGATGCCGCCATGCAGTTTACCCTGCCGGATTCCAGCGTAACACAGGTGGCAGTGGCAGATGCAAAGCAGATGGAAGTAAACGGCAAAAGCTGCACCGCTTTCCCTTGCCAGGTGGCCGCCAAACAGCTGACGGATGATATTGAAGCCCGGATGGTGGTAAACGGTAAATATGGCCCGGTTTATACTTACACCGTAAAGGATTACCTGAACTACCTGCTGGAACACGATTATCCCCAACAGGCAAAGGAGCTGGCCGGCACCCTGCTGGTGTATGGCGGCAAAGCGCAGCTGTACTTTGGCTACCGGACCGATGCGTTAGCCGGCACCGCGGAGCCAAACTCCACGGCCAACTGGAGCAGCTACCAGTTCGAAAGCAGCGGCACCCAGACCGATGATTATTACGGCAGCAGCTTGTTGCTGGAGCCCATTATCCAGATCCGCCACTATTTTATGGTGCCGGACGGCGCGGAATGCACTTTTACTTTTGCCTGGAACGCGGGTGAGCCCGAAAGCGAATTGCAGCCCGTGGATACCAACACCCGCTTTGACGGCAAAAAGGTATATTATGTCGTTACACCGGCCATTGCGTTCCGCCGCGCGGATGCCATGCCGGTGGTTGCCATGCGGCAAAACGGGGCGGACCTGTGCATCCTGCGCTATGGGGTGTTCAGTTATGGCGATATGGTCCGCGCGCTGGCAGCGGTGGATGAAAGCCAGCTGCCGCTGCTGAACCTGCTCCGCGCGCTGGATGACCTGACCACCGCTGCACAGCGTTACAGCGTGGCAGGCTGATGCCGCAACGCCCCCAAATATAAAAAAGGAAAACAGTAATGAAGAAAAAAAATAGTCCTGGCCGTTGTGGTGGCTGCCGTGGTGCTTGCCGCTGCCTTTGCACTGCACCGGCCGCAGGCAGGTACCCAGCCAACCCCGGAGCCGACCCGGCAGGCGGAAACGAATGATGCCGTCCCGGCAGAGCCCACGCCGCAGCCCGCCGCGATGGCTGAACCGCAGCCCACGGCAACTACTGTCCCGCAGCAGACAACTGCCCCCAAGCCGACCCAGAAGCCCGCAACGAAAAAAACACCGGTGCTGAACGCCGCCGGTCAGCCCACCGCCAGTGCCGCGCCCGCAGAAAATGGTGACGGCGAACCGGCGGACAACACGAAGGAACCGACAGAAACCCCGCCCCCCAGCGCAACCCAAACCCCGCCTGTGGACGAGGAAAACATTGAATTGCCGTTTGTTCCGGCAGAATCATGAAGAGCGGCGGTAAGGACGATGCAAATGGAAACGTATATGCTGAATCTGTAAAACGGCGGAATGATTTTCCATGGTATAAAAACTCAGGCTGCCCCCAACAGGGAACAGCCTGAGCTTTTTGATACAGGATTATAATTTTAGGCAACACCGCACAATTCCCGCCTTGCGGCTTAAGCACCGCTCCGGCGGCTGCGGCACGGCATCTGCGTTGCCAAAATGCTCGATAATGTCGGGTTGCGGTACCCGCATCGTGCTTCGGGGGCAAAAGCCCCTCGCACTCTGCGACCGCTGCCCCTGCTTCGGTTCGCTGTTTCCGCCACTGGCGGCGCTCACCTTTGCAGCATCCAGTATTATCTGCGCTTTTGGCTTAGCAGCTGCCGCACCTCGCTCGCCGTATCGGCACTTAGAATTATGCGGTATTGCCTTTACAACACTTTCGCCCCGTTGGCCGTCAGCTTAAAGGTGGCGCCCAGCAGGTCAGCGGCGCCGCGGCACATCAGCATGCGGTTCAGGAAAATTTCGAAATATTCGTACATCGAGCAGATGTCCGTGTCGATCTGCAGATTCAGCGAGATGACCTTTTTGTCGGTGTTGATCTTTAATGTCTGGTCCGTTACGGCATAGTTGACCCGGTCGTGGATGTCAAAGCTGGCTTTGGGCTTTTCCCGCACGCGGCTGCGGCGCACATCAGTTTTGTCGCCAATAATCAGCGCAGCCGAAATGGGGTCCACCGCGCCGCCGGTGGATTCGTCATGGTTGGAAATGGCCGAAACAATGGTAATGCGGTCCGCAACGCTCAAATCATACTGCTTCAAAATCTCGTTGGCCAGCAGGCCGCCGTATTCCGCGTGGTGGGTGCGGTTGATGGCGTTGCCGATATCGTGCATGTACCCGGCAATTTTAGCAAGCTCAATATCATGGGCGCTGTAGTCAAACTTTTTCAGGATGTGCGCAGCGGTTTCCGCCACATGGATGCAGTGCACCTGCGAATGGTCGGTAAAGCCCAAAAGTCCCAAATTCTGGTTGCCCTTTTTCAGCAGCTCGTTTACTTCGGCATTGTGTTTGATGTCATGGTAGGTCATAGTGATCCACACTTTCCTGTTGGTTCTTAGGCAATACCGCACAATTCTAAGTGCCGCAGCCGCCGGAGCGGTGCTTAAGCCGTCAGGCGGGAATTGTGCGGTGTTGCCCTTAATTTCAGTATAGGCCATTTGGCTGCGGGCTGCAACCATACCGATGTAAAGTTACGGTGAATCTTTTGCAAAGTGCGGGCTTACCCTAGGGTGTCAGATACACCTTAGTTTTTTCAGCGTGCCGTCCGGTAGCAGGGCAACGGTATCGCCCTCCTGGATGTTCTGGGCAGTCAGGGCTTCATCGGGGTAGGGAAGCACCCGCTGGGTACCGGCGGCATCGGCCAGCAGAACATCACACAGCACCGGCTGCCCGGCAGGCAGCTCCTCACAGCCATACAGCTGTTCATCAATGCGCAAAACGCGGCAGGTCATAATACAATACACTCCTTTGCCTACAGGGGCGGTCATCCGTTACACTTTAAGGCAATACCGCATAATTCTAAGTGCCGTAGCTGCCGGAGCGGTGCTTAAGCCGCAAGGCGGGAATTGTGCGGTGTTGCCTTAAGGATACTGCTCGCACACGCCTGTCAAACCCCACTTGCAATTTGGACGGGGGTGTGGGATAATGGCTTACAGCAAAGGGCCGTGCCGTTTGCGCCCGGCCGGATTGACCGGCGGAACGGGGCACAGGAACGCCCCCCGATTTTTCCCCGAAAGGTGGATGTTTTTTATGTTGATACGCACCGCAGTCCCCGCCGATGCCGCCGCGCTGGCGGAGGTGGAGGCCCTCTGCTTCCCCGCAGCGGAAGCCGCGCCGGAACAGCAGTTCAGGGACCGTCTGCAGGCTTATGCCGGACACTTTTGGCTGATGTTTGACGGTGAAACGCTGATTTCTTTTGTGGACGGCATGGTGACAGACCAGCCCGATCTGACCGATGATCTATACGAAAATGCCGCTCTGCACAGCGAAACCGGCGCATGGCAGATGATTTTTGGCGTGGTGACCCGGCCAGAGTACCGCAAACACGGTCTGGCAGCCCAGCTGCTGAACCGCGCCATTGCCGATGCCCGCCAGCAGGGCCGCAAGGGTCTGGTACTGACCTGTAAGGACAAACTAGTACACTATTACGCCAAATTTGGCTTTGTGAACGAGGGTGTTTCCCAATCCACCCACGGCAATGTGGCGTGGAACCAGATGCGGCTGACATTTTAACAGGGATATAGAATGAAGCAAGCCCCGGCGGCAGGAACCACTCAGCGGAGCACGGTTCATACGCTGTAAACTTGCCGGGGGCTTGTTTATTCTTTGCATGATGCTGTCATGCAAAGAGATTCATCAAAGGATCGACATGAACCACTCAACGGTTTTGGGGTCATAGTGGGAGAAGAAACGGCTTTCGCTCTGGTCCGGTGCCTCAATCGGTGTGGCAATAATCATGGAGATACTGCCCCACCGCCAATGCCGGCAAGGCCAGGGTCCCAGCAAACACCAGAAGAATCCGGCGGCTGTGACCGGCCTGCTGAAACGGCGCTCAATCCACAACCGGAACATCCAGCCCGAACTCCTGCGGGCGGAACCGCGGGCAGACATTTTCGGCGGTGCAGATGACCGAAGCAGCCAGCCGGCTGCCAATGCCGCAGGCTTCCGCCATCGTTTTGCCATAAGCGCGGCCAATGACCGTACCGGCAAAGAACGCATCGCCTGCGCCGGTGGTATCGATCACGTTTACCTTTTTGGCGGGTACAATGCCACTTTCGCCATCCGCGCAGGCGTACACCGCGCCTTTGTCCCCCATGGTAACAACCATGCAGGGGATGCGGGCGCTGCCTACATTAGCGGCCAGCGTGCGGCACATTTCCTCCGGCCCCATATGGTCGTATTCGTCAGAAAAGAGGATCCCCGCTTCCTGCTGGTTGCAGACAAAACAGTCGATTTGCTGCAAAAAGTCACGCCGCTCCATGGCAATGCTCATGTTGGAAACCGCGGCATATACCTTTTTGTGGTATTTCTGTGCAAAATACAAGACCTGCTTTACAGTGTCTTTTTCCAGATCAAATTCAATGGCAATGCCATCGCAGTCCTTAAAAATTTCATCGCCTTTTTCGGCCAGCAGGTCGGTCAGGGGATTGGTGTCTGGCCGCTTGGAGATGGCGGCCACCACATCGCCCTCATTATTGAACACAGCCAGCCAGGTGCCCATGCCGTCCGGCACGCGCTGGATATAGCGGGTGTTCACCTTGTGGCGCGCCAGTTTATCAATAACATCCTGCCCTGTGCCAGTGTCATCCACCAGGCTTACAAAGGTGGGGCGCAGCTCCACGTTGGCGATATCCTCCGCCACATTGCGGCACACACCGCCGTGTACCTGTTCTACCCGCCCGGCGTTGCGCCCGCCCGGAATATAGGTGGCAAGGGGGTACCCCTTGATATCAACAAAAACTGCGCCGATGACAACGATCCCCATGCAAAACGCCCTTCCTTACCCAGGGTGCAGCGGAAAACAAGGAAACCGACTGAATGTTCGTTTTTTCAGCTGCACCGTATAACTGTAAACTTATGATGAACAGTTTACATGATTGGGGCCGAAAAAGCAAGGCTGGCGGCGATTTTTGCCGCTTTTGCGGCAAACTGTACCGCACGGACGGAATCTTTATCTCCTCTTTACAATGATTTTCCGCGGTGCTATAATAACAGCGAAAAACCGACCGACCGGTCGGTCAAGCACGCTAAAAAAGCTCCGTTTCCCCCTAAAAAGGGGCGCCACACGGCGGCTGCGCTGCGCTTCGGCGCTCCTTCCTTTTGGGGCAGCCTGAACCCGGCCGGTCGGTCACATCCGCCAACATAGGCCCGCCCAAAGTGCGGGCAAAGGGAACAAACAAATGCCAAAATACAGTGTTAAAAAGCCATTTACCGTACTTGTGGCGGTCATATTGGTGATGGTGCTGGGCTTTGTAAGCCTGACCGGCATGCAGACAGACCTGCTGCCCAATATGAACCTGCCCTACCTGCTGGTCATTACCACCTACCCCGGCGCCAGCCCGGAACAGGTGGAAAGCGATGTGACCCAGCCGCTGGAAAACAGCCTTTCCACCCTGAATGGTGTAAAGAACGTGACCAGCCAGAGCAACGAAAATTACAGCCTTGTCATTCTGGAATACCAGGACGACACCGACATGGACAGCGCCATGGTCAAGGCCAGCACCGCCGTGAACCAGCTTTCGGGCAGTCTGCCCGATATGGCCAGCACCCCCACGCTGATGGAGATGAGCCCCGATATGATGGCCACCCAGTATGTTGCGGTGGACTATGAGGGGATGGACATCTACGAGCTTTCTGACTATGTGGAGGATACGATCGTACCCCAGCTGGAGCGCGTGGACGGCGTGGCCAGCGTTTCCACCACCGGCCTTGTCAAAAAATCAGTGCAGATCACGCTGGACCAGGACAAAATTGACGAGGTGAATGACAAACTGCTGGTCAAGGTGAGCGACCGCCTGGCCGAAGCCAAAAAGCAGCTGGACGAAAACGAGGCCAAAATCAAGGACGGCCTGGCGGAGCTGGACAGTGCCCAGAGCCAGCTGGATTCCGGCAAAGCCCAGCTGAATACCCAAAAGCAGAGCCTGACCCAGCAGCTGCGGGATGCCATCGACCAGCTGAACGAGGAGATCCCCAAGCTGGAAGAGCAAATTGCGGGGCTGAAAACCCAGCTGGACACCGCCCAGAGCAAGCTGAACCAGCTGAAAGTGGACCCCAGCAGCCTGCCGGAAGTGACGCTGCCGATCGATGATGCACTGTTTGCTTCCTGCAAAGAGATTCTGGCAAAATATGACCCCCAGTACGATGCAAATGCCATGCCCGCTAATTTGGAGGAAGCCAAGAGTGACCTGACCAAGATGGCCGCGATGCTGGCTTCCATCGAGCGCGCCCAGCAGGCCATTGAGACCGAAGCTGCCGCCCTGACCGGCGGGCAGAGCGTCAGCGATGCCTGCGCCGCGCTGGACGCCCAGATCCTGACGCTGACCGTGCAGGTGCAGCAGAAGGATAACGAGATCGTTCAGCTGGAACAGCAGCTGGATACCGCCGCCCCGGAAGAGCAGGATGCCATCCGCGCGGAAATCGAAAGCAAAAAAGCTGAACAGGCGGCTTTACAGACCCAGCTGGACGCTGCCACCAGCCAGCGCGCAGCGCTGGACGGTTACAAGAGCGATGAAAGCACCCTTTCCACTACCCAGACGGCCTTGCGGAACGCAACGGTGCTGCTGAAAGCCCGGCAGGAAGCCGAAGCCAGCCTGAACGAGAGCACCGAGGAACTGCGCCAAACCCTACAGCAGACGATTACCACCCTGAACACCCAGATCGACAAAGCCGAAGCCATGCTGGCCAATTTGAACGATCAGCGCGGCAAGCTGCAATCGATGCTGGAAAGCCTTTCTGCCAACCCGACAGACCCCCAACTGGCCGATATGGCCGTGCAGCTGCTGCTCAGCGGCACCGAAGCCCAGCTCAGTTTGGGCGAGTTCCAGATCAGCAGCGGCCGCACCCAGCTGGAAGCGGGCCAGACCCAGTTGGACTCCGCCCGCGAAGAGTATGAATCGGCCCGCGAGGAAGCGCTGAAAAGCGCCAATCTGGACCAGCTGCTGAACATGAACACCTTAAAGCAGCTGATCGCCGCGCAGAACTTCTCTATGCCCGCCGGTTACATTGACGGCGGGGAAGGGGACGATAACCAGTACATCTTAAAAGTCGGCGATGCGTTTGACAATGTGGATGAGCTGAAAAGTATGGTCCTGTGCAGCATTGACGGCATCGGCGATGTGCGGCTTTCCGATGTGGCGGACATTGAGCTGACCGATAACGCGGACGACAGCTACGCCAAGGTGGGCAAAAACCGCGCCGTGCTGCTTTCAATCTATAAAAGCTCCACGGCTTCCACCTCGTCTGTCTCCAACGCAAGCACCGCTGCTATGAAAGAACTGATGGCAGAAAACGACGGCCTGCACCTGACCACCATCATGGATCAGGGCGATTACATCAAGCTGATTGTGAACAGCGTCATGTCCAACCTGATCGAAGGCGCTGTGCTGGCCATCATCGTGCTGGCTCTGTTCTTAAAGGATATCCGCCCCACGCTGGTGGTGGCCATCAGCATGCCGCTCAGTGTGCTGTTTGCCATTGTCATGATGTATTTCAGTGGCATTACCCTGAACATTCTCAGCCTGTCCGGCTTGGGGTTGGGCGTTGGCATGCTGGTGGATAACTCGGTCGTTGTCATCGAAAATATTTACCGCCTGCGCGGGCGCGGCATTCCGGCCCCGCGTGCAGCGGTGCAGGGCGCACGCCAGGTGGCGGGGGCCATCGTGTCCTCCACCCTGACCACGGTCTGCGTGTTCCTGCCCATGGTGTTTACCACCGGCATGGTGCTGGAGCTGCTTTCCGATATGGCATGGACCATCACGTTCAGCCTGCTGGCATCCCTCATTGTGGCCCTTACCGTGGTGCCCTGCGCCGGTTCCACCGTACTGCGCAAGCAAAAAGAGATCAAGCACCCCTGGTTCGACCGTTTCCTGAATGGGTACGAAAAGCTCTTGCGCTTCTGCTTAAAGCGCAAGGCCATCCCGCTCACACTGGCGATCGTGCTGCTGGCCGTATCGGTCTGGCGCATTGCCACCATGGGCGTGGTGCTCATCCCGGATATGGGCTCCAACCAGCTTTCGATTACGGTAACGGTGCCTGCGGATACCGAAAAAGAGGATGCCTTTGCCACCGCAGACGCCGTGATGGACGCCATTACCAACATTGACGGCGTGGAAACGGTGGGCGCCATGTCCGGCGGCAGCGACAGCACCAGCAGCATGCTGATGATGACCGGCACTGAGGGCACCACGGACAACACCAGCTTTACCTATTATGTTCTGCTGACTGACGAGGGCGCCAGCAACAGCAAGGCCATCCAGCAGCAGATCGCCGATGACACCGCTGACCTGAACTGCGAAGTGGACATCAGCGCCAGCAGCATGGATATGAGCGCATTGTCCGGCAGCGGCGTGGAGGTGGACATCTACGGCCAGAACCTGGACAGCCTGACCACCGCCAGCCAGCAGGTGATGGACCTGCTGAACAGCGTGGACGGCATCGAGAATGTCTCCAACGGGCAGGAAACCGGCGACGAGGAGGTGCATATCGTCATTGATAAGGACAAAGCCATGCGCCTTGGCCTGACGGTGGCGCAGGTGTACCAGCAGATCGCCGCAAAGCTCAGCACCGATACCACCGCAACCACCCTGAAAGTGGGCCGCGATACCTATGATGTGACGATTGTGGATAAGACCGATACCCCGAACCTGGACGATCTGTTCCAGATGGAGTTCATCACAACGACCACCGACGATGACGGCAACACCGTGAACGAGACCCATACCCTGGGCGAGTTTGCCTCCCGTACCAACGGCAACGCCTATGCGACCATTGCGCGCGAAAACGGCTCCCGCAAGATCAGCGTGACCAGCGATACCGCCGAAGGCTACAACACCACCCTGATCTCCCGTGATCTGAGCCCCCAGCTGGAAGCACTGGACCTGCCAGATGGCTGCACCGCTGAAATTGCCGGTGAAACCACCCAGGTGACCGAGATGATCCAGCAGATGGCCAAAATGATAGCCCTGGCACTGTTGTTTGTCTATTTTGTCATGGTGGCGCAGTTCCAAAGCCTGCTTTCCCCCTTCATTGTGCTGTTCACCATTCCGCTGGCCTTTACCGGCGGCATGATCGGCCTGATGATTGGCGGCGAACAGCTTTCGGTCATTTCGCTCATGGGCTTCCTTGTGCTGATGGGCGTGGTGGTCAACAACGGCATTGTGTTTGTGGATTACGCCAACCAGCTGCGCATTGGCGGGCTGGAGCGCACCGATGCCCTGGTGGCAACCGGCCGCACCCGTATGCGCCCCATCCTGATGACGACCCTGACCACCGTGCTTGCCATGGTAACGATGATCTTCAGCAAGGATGCCGGCAGCGAGATGGGCAAAGGCATGGCCATTGTTATTGTGGGCGGCCTTTCCTATGCAACGCTGATGACCCTGTTTATTGTGCCGGTGATGTATGACCTCTTCTACCGCAAGCCGCCGGTCAACATTGATGTGGGCGATGACGGCATGGATGACCTGCCCGATGATGCGGCCGAGTTTGCCGCAGAATTTGCCGCCCGCCGCGCAGCAGAGGGCAAGAACCAGCCGGAACCTGAAACACCGGATACCGCCGAGCACCGCCACTTAAAGCTGCCCGGTAAACCCGATACCGAAAACGGGGAGGGGACGCCACAATGACACCAGATATCCGCAAAGAACGCGAAACCGCCCTGTACGAAGCCGCCTTGCGCCTGATTGCCAAGGGGGTAAACCCCGCCGCCATGAAGGTGCAGCAGATCGCGGACGAAGCCGGAATCGGCAAGGGCACCGTGTATGAATACTTTGCTTCCAAGGATGAGATCCTGCAGGGAATGGCCCTGTACTGCTTTGATACCGAGATTGCCCGCATTGCCGTATTGATGGAGCCATGCACCACCCTGCAAGAGCTGGAGGACGCCGTGATGGCCTACCTGCAGGATCTTTCCGGCAACCGGATGGGAACCTATCAGGTGATCGCTTCCAGTATTGGCGCACGGGAGAACCTCCGCGGTATGGACGAGTGTGTGCAAGCCCTGCGTGGGGTGCTGCACAGAACTATGGCAGCCCTGCGGCAAAAAGGGGAGATCAACCCCGCCCTGCCGGATGATTACTGTGATCTGGCTCTGCTTTCCGCTGCGGCGGGTGGGCTGATAGGGCTGTGCTATGTTTCCAAGCACCCGGACGCGCTAACGCCCATACAAAACCTGCGCGTGTTGATCCACCGCGCACTGAACCCATAAACAAACAAAAATAAAAGCAGCCAGCCGCCCTGCCTGTGGGAATGTTCCACGGTGGGGCGGCTGGCTGTTGTATCGGGGGAAAGTGGAGATAAGGCAACACCGCACAATTCCCGCCTGACGGCTTAAGCACCGCTCCGGCGGCTGCGGCACGGCATCTGCGTTGCCAAAATGCTCGATAATGTCGGGTTGCGGTACCCGCATCGTGCATCGGGGGCAAAAGCCCCTCGCACTCTGCGACCGCTGCCCCTGCTTCGGTTCGCTGTTTCCGCCACTGGCGGCGCTCACCTTTGCAGCATCCAGTATTATCTGCGCTTTTGGCTTGGCATCTGCCGCACCTCGCTCGCCGTATCGGCACTTAGAATTATGCGGTATTGCCATAAAAAAATACGCTTTCGCCGCCGATGCCCAAACCGCGCAAAGCATGGTATAATGATGGCAGGATAAACGCAGAAACCAACACACAGAACACGAAAGAACACAGGAAAGGAAAGACCATGTACTTTCAATACGGGCAGGAAGAAACGGAATACCTGAGCGGCAAAGATGAAAAACTTGGGGCGGTGATTGCCCAGGTGGGCCGGGTGAATCGCGAGGTGGATACAGACCTGTTTTCTGCCGTGGTGCACCATATTGTGGGGCAGCAGATTTCCACCAAGGCGCAGGCTACCATCTGGCAGCGCATGCGGGGTGCCCTTGGCACGGTGGATGCCGAGCATATTCTGGAAGCAGGGAACGAGCAATTACAGCTGCTTGGCATCAGCTGCCGCAAGGCAGAGTACATCACGGACTTTGCACGAAAAATCCAGAACGGTGAGTTTGATTTGGAGGGCATCTGGCAGAAGCCGGATGAGGAAGTGATCCGGGAGTTAAGTGCCCTGAAAGGCATTGGCGTGTGGACAGCGGAGATGATTTTGCTTTTCTGCATGCAGAGGCCCGATGTGTTCAGCTATGATGACCTTGCCATCCAGCGCGGGCTGCGCATGGTGTACCATCACCGTAAAATTGACCGCAAACTGTTTGAAAAGTACCGCAGGCGGTTCAGCCCTTATTGCAGCGTGGCGAGCCTTTACCTGTGGGCCGCCGCGGGCGGCGCGGTGCCGGGGTTGAAGGATTATGCCCCCAAAAAGAAAGCCCCGGCCAAAAAGGCAGCACCCGCTGGTTCCCATACGGAGAAAACATCAAAAGTATAACAGAAAGGGTAGATGCCATGATGTTCACCGCGCATTATCAGTCCCCCTTGGGGGAAATTCTGCTGGCAGCGGATGAAGTGGGCCTGACCGGCTTGTGGTTTGACCGCGCAAAGTATTATGCGGCGGGCCTGGCCCCGCAGAGCACGGAGCGCGAAACCCCGCCCTTGACCGAAGCAAAGCGCTGGCTGGATGTGTATTTCAGCGGAAAAATGCCGGATTTTATGCCGCCGCTGCACCCCATCGGGTCAGACTTCCGGCAGGAAGTGTGGGCGCTGCTGCTGCAAATCCCATACGGGCAAACGACAACATACGGCGCGCTGGCCGCCCGGCTTGCGGCAAAGCATGGCACGGCGCGCCTGTCCGCCCAGGCGGTGGGCGGAGCCGTGGGACATAACCCCATTTCGCTCATCATCCCGTGCCACCGTGTGGTGGGTGCCAGCGGCAGCCTGATCGGTTATGCGGGTGGTGTTGAGCGAAAAATCCAGCTGTTGAAATTGGAAGGAACCGACTGCATAAAGCTGTTTGTGCCCAAAAAATGTGAATTAAGAGTTGAGCAAGCACAAAGTAAGGGCGAGCAAGAGATGTGAAAAAGTAAACGAGCAGAAGAGCGAATATGCGAAGCATGTTGAATATTAGGAACAGCGTTTAGCCAGCGGAAAAAACTTCGATGGACTGCCGCATGCCACTTGCAAAAGAGGAAAAAACATCAGGAAAAGCCAATAACTTGCTTTTGAGTTTTTTCCTTGGCGGTTAGAAGCCTGCATATTGTATTGTGCTTTGAGGTTTTCATTCCAATTCTTTCATCAACTTCATTTTCCGCTTTTCGGGCCTGTTTATCCTTCTTTTTTCCGTAGGGTGTATCTGAAAAGGCGAAAATATGGTCTATTTCTACAAACACAGCGGGAGTTTGTGTTAAGGCAATACCGCATAATTCTAAGTGCCGATACGGCGAGCGAGGCACGGCAGATGCTAAGCCAAAAGCGCAGATAATACTGGATGGACCTGCCATGCCATGAAGGACCTGGGTGAGAGCGCCGCCAGTGGCGGAAACAGCGAACCGAAGCAGGGGGCAGCGGTCGCAGAGTGCGAGGGGCTTTTGCCCCCGAAGCACGATGCGGGTACCGCAACCCGACATTATCGAGCATTTTGGCAACGCAGATGCCGTGCCGCAGCCGCCGGAGCGGTGCTTAAGCCGTCAGGCGGGAATTGTGCGGTGTTGCCTTGAATAAAGGTTCATCAAAGCCAAGGACAGATTGAAAACTGCTTTGGCTTTGATGAGCCTGTTTTTGTGCCTTTTTCAAATTTATTTGGGAAAAAAGTTGTCCAAGACTTGATATCGGGCGGCTTACATTGTTTATGGGGTAGAGTGAACCTGCTCCGGCGTACGCCGCAGCTGGTTGCGATATTCGGACGGCGTAATGCCGTATAAACTACGGAAAGTTTTCAAAAAACTGGTGTAATTGGTAAAACCGCTGGCATTGCAGGCATCCAGCACACTGGCGCCGGCTGCAATGGCACGGCGGCAATGCTGCATGCGCAGGTTGGTCAAATAGCCGTGTACACTTTCCATCGTGTAGGTTTTGAACGCGCGGGACAAATGCTCCCGGCTGGTGTAGGTATATTTGGCAAGGCTGCCAACGGTTAGGTTCGGGTCGGTATAATTGGCCTGCAAAAAAGCAACGGCCTTGGCAACCAGGGCACTTGTAGCGCTGGGCGGTGCCGTGCGGCGCTCGGCCACAATCTGGTCCATCAGCAGCAAAAGCTCCACCAGCTCGCACCGCTGCACCATGTGCTGGGTGCTGCCGTGTAAGTAAGCGGTCTGGGCCATCCGCTCAAATAAGCCGCGTAGATCCCATGCGGTGACGGCGTCTGCATCCAGGATCACCAGCTGCCCCAGCCAGGTGGGGGCAACCAGCCCGCTGGCCAGCAGGGCTTCCTGCCATAGCTCGGCGTCGATCTGGGCAATCAGACGTTCAGAAATCTTATCCGTGATATTGAACATGCCCGCATGATAGCACCGGGCAGGGAAGATGATCATTTCCCCCAGGTTTATATCATAAATGTTGCCGTCCACAGAATAGCGCACGTTGCTGCCCACCAGGGGCAGTACAAGCTCATAATACGGGTGAGAGTGTACAACAGACTGGCTGTCCTGCTCGTTGGTATACCAACCCACGGCAATCTGACCGCTTTCCAGCTCCATGCTGGCGCGTTCCTGCGTCAAAAACTGGTCCTTGATATGCGGTACTTTCTGGACGAACATGGTGGGCCCTCCTTTTTTGACTTTGCGGCGCGGATTTCTGGGGAACGTTTGTAGTCCGGTCCGGGATGTTGGGCATAGCAAATAACAAAATAGGACAAAAATGGCGATAGTAGCCAATTTTTATATGGCATCTGACTTTATTATAGCATAGAGTGCAGCAAGATGGTATTGGCATACACCAAAAAATATCGATTTCTGGAAAAAAAATCTGATTCTTGGGTGCAGCTTGCGTCAAAAGAAAGATCTGTTTTTGGTTCTTCGCAGGCTGAGACTTTTCCGGTAGAGGTTCTGCAGAGGGTTAATAATACATAAAGCTTTCACCAAAAATTCTTGATGAGAAGGGGAAAAATAAACAACGTTATCTAGGATATATTATTTTTTACGTATTGAATCGGCATGGACAATATGTTAGAATAACTTTGATTAGATCAAAAGAGGAAGGAAGAATTAAGGATGTTTGTAGGAACATGGTGGTCGCTGATGCCGCCCATTGTGGCGATTGCGCTGGCACTGCTGACTAAAGAAGTGTATTTGTCATTGTTTGCGGGGTGTGCCCTTGGCGCACTGTTGGCGGCAGAATTCCACCCGTGGATTGCGTTTGATACGCTGTTTAACACAATGATCGATAGTGTGGATTTTTCCATTCTGATGTTCATGATCCTTTTGGGCATGATCGTTATGCTCATGCAGGAATCCGGCGGCACCCGCGCTTACGGTGAATGGGCCTCCAGCCACCTGAAAAGTAAGCGCTCCGCTTTGGTAACGACCTCTCTGCTCGGTGCGCTGATTTTTGTGGATGACTACTTCAACTGCCTGACGGTTGGCTCTGTCATGCGCCCTGTCACAGATAAGTACAAGGTTTCCCGCGCCAAGCTGGCGTATATCATTGATGCAACCGCCGCGCCAGTCTGCATCATTGCGCCGATTTCTTCCTGGGCGGCAGCCGTCAACTCTTACGTTCCGGCGGGCAGTTCCATGTCTGGTTTTGAGATGTTCGTTAAAACCATTCCGTTCAACCTCTATGCAATTTTAACCCTGTATATGGTGTTCTTCACCTCCATTGTAGGCTTCGATTTCGGCCTGATGAAAAAGCATGAAGAGAACGCGGCCAAAGGTGATCTGTTCACCTCCGGCGGAGAAGAGTTCCAGAACCAGGAAACAAAAGACCCGACCGAGGGCGGCAAATACGCCAAAGGCAAGGTCATCGATCTGATTGCGCCCATGGTCGTCATGATTGCAACGGCAATCGCAGCTATGATCTGGACCGGCCACCTGAACGGCGGCCAGAATCTGGTGGAGGACTTTGCCAACTGTTCTTCTTCGGAAGCGTTGGTGTTTGCCGGTTTGGTCACAGTGGGATTCCTGCTGCTTCTGTATCTGCCGCGCCGTGTCATCGGCTTCAAGGATTTTATGAATTCCGTTCCCGAAGGTGGCAAGCTTATGATGCCCGCCATCCTGATTTTAGTGCTGGCCTGGACTCTGAAAGGTATGACAGACGCCCTGGGTATCGGTACCTTTGTACGTTCGGCCATCAATCTGAATTCCAGCCTGATGAACTTTGTGCCGCTGGTCATCTTCTGCATTGCAATTTTTATTGCCTTTTCTTCCGGCACCAGCTGGGGCACCTTTGCTATTTTTGTGCCCATCGTGGTCAACATGTTTGCTGAACTGGACCCGACCATGATGATCATTTCTGTAGCGGCTGTCCTGGCTGGTGCTGTCTGCGGTGACCATATTTCGCCTATTTCTGATACTACCATCATGTCCAGCTCCGGTGCCCAGTCCAACCATATCAACCATGTGCAAACCCAGATGCAGTACGCCTTTGTGGTCATTGCCGTGTGTGCTGTTGGCTACCTGATCGCCGGCTTTACCGAAAACTGGTGGCTGACCCTGCTTTGCTCGCTGGTGATTTTGACCGGAGTGCTGTTGGAGATAAGGAAGAGGGAAATGTGTGGCCGATAAACCATACTGACGTAGCATCATCAAAAAGAACCTGTTTTGCACACTATATGGGGCACTAAAACCGGTCGTGTTTTACAGCTATATGAACTAAAACGCCGAACTTTTGGCCCCTGCGGCACAAAATTGGCACAGCTTTTTCAGAAGTTTTGAGGAGATGGCGAAAAACAAGAGAAAACAATGAGAATCCATAAGTTTATCACCTACTTCGTAAAACTGTTGTTGAGTACCCGATGCAGAGGGGCCAGCCTTCTTTACATGGCTGCCGAAGATGTTTGGTAAAAGAGTTGTAGTTACCGTCCATGGAACCTGTGAAATAATGTTAGTAACCAGAAAAAATCCTGATTTCATGCGGGTTTGCGCGGCTTGACCTTTTTTACCTTAACTTGTTTCTGTTTACCATGGTGCGTTGCGTTCCGGCGTGATTTCGGGGGTTAATGGCTTCTGGTTGCGCTCTATACTTAACCCACCACAGCGAAAGCTGATAGAGCAGAAAACAGAATAAGGAGGTACGAGGACAAGCCTGCGTATAGATTGTTGCTGCAATCTGTATACAGGCTTGTTGTTGTGCTATGAAGTAGGAAAGGTGAGTAGTGAAAGACGAGCATGACAATTTAAGGAAAAGAACTGCTGGGATTGTGTATAAGCCTAGGACAAGAATAGAAACTATGGAATGACGGTTGGAGAGAAGTAATGGAAGAAAAAATCAGACTTGCGGTTTTCGGACAGAAACGTCTTTCGCGTGAAGGCGGGATAGAGATTGTTGTAAAAGAATTATGTACCCGAATGGCACAGAATGGTTGTGATATAACTTGCTACAATAGAGCAGGCCATCATGTGAGCGGTGCAGAGTATGACAAAACCATTGAATATGCTGGTATCCGTCAAAAGGTTGTTCCGACTATTGAGAAGAAGGGGGCTAGAGATATAATAGGGTCAACCAAGAAAACCTACGATAACTAAATGGTTTTGACGGCTTGAGTTGTCCTTCAAATGTTTATTTGTTGAAAAACTGCAAGAAGCGGGAAATCCTGAGGGTTATATGTAGGTGGCTTTTGGAAGCTCTGTTTTGACCCACAAAAGGAGCAGCAAATAAAGATTGCAGGAGAGTTCAAGCCTACGGTGGATTGCCTTTGTGCGACCCGCCGTGGGCTTATTGCTGTTTTGTAAAGAGAAAAGTGAGGAGAATGAAAATATGAAAAATTATAAAATCGCCGTGGCTGGCACTGGATATGTCGGCCTCTCCCTTAGCGTTCTGTTAGCACAGCATAACCAAGTGATGGCTGTTGACATTGTGCAAGCGAAAGTGGATATGATGGACAACCAGAGAAAAGCCTGATTTCATGCGGGTTTGCGCGGCTTGACCTTTTCACCTCAACTTGTTTCTGCTTGCCATGGTGCGTTAGGACTAGCGTGTTTTCAGGGGTTAATGGCTTCTGGTTGCGCTCTATACTTAACCCACCACAGCGAAAGCTGATAGAGCAGAAAACAAAATAAGGAGGTACGAGGACAAGCCTGCGTATAGATTGTCACTGCAATCTGTATACAGGCTTGTTGTTGTGCTATGAAGGAAGTTGAGGAGTAAAAGAATATGATGGCAAGAAGCACATCTTAAGCGAATGTATGATAAAACCAAGAAATAATAGGTTATAAAAAAGAGATACCATCTTTCGGGATGTGTACATTGGAAAAATCTGTGGATGAAGGAGTTTAGAGAATATGAAAGTATGTTTGGTTGGTTCGTCAGGAGGACACCTGACACATTTGTACATGTTAAAGCCGTTTTGGAAAAACAAGGATCATTTTTGGGTTACTTTTGATAAAGAGGATGCAAGGAGCCTACTTGAAGGTGAAAAAATGTATCCTTGTTATTATCCGACAAACCGGAGTCTAAAGGCTCTTATTAAGAATACCAAGATTGCATGGAATGTGTTACATAAGGAAAAGCCAGACTTGATTATTTCCTGCGGTGCAGCAGTTGCGGTCCCGTTTTTTATATTGGTAAAATGATGGGCGCAAAGTTGGTTTACATCGAGGTTTTTGATCGAATTGATAAACCGACAATGACAGGAAAGATGGTTTACCCCATTGTGGACAAGTTTGTTGTGCAGTGGGAAGAGCAGAAAAAGGTTTATCCGAAAGCGGTTAATCTGGGAAGTATATTCTAAGTAGGGGACGAGAAAATGATTTTTTGTGACGGTAGGAACACATGAGCAGCCATTTAATCGGCTGATTCAGAAAATAGATGAATTAAAGAAAGACGGCATTATAAACGAAGATGTAATTATCCAGACTGGCTTTAGTACATACGAGCCGAAATACTGTCAGTGGAGTAAGTTGATTCCATATCAGCAGATGGTGAAAAATGTCGATGCTCGTATTGTAATTACACACGGTGGACCGGCAAGTTTTGTAATGCCTTTACAGATTGGAAAGACTCCTATTGTTGTGCCGCGTCAGCATCAGTTTGACGAGCATGTAAACGATCATCAGGTCGATTTTTCAAGAAATGTGGCACAAAGAATGGGAACGATTATTCTTGTGGAAGATATAGAAACTTTAGGGGATATAATAAAGAATTATGATCAGATAGTTGCTGGTATGAATCATGGATTGAGTAGCAATAATGCAAAGTTCAATGAGGGGCTTGAAAAAAATAGTAGAGGAACTGTTTAAGTAGGAGGATTGGGTAATGAACAAGAAAGTCTCTAACAAGATTGTGTATTTGAATTTTATACTTGCTTTTCTTATATTAAATCTGCACTCTGCTTATATGGAACTATTTGATACAAATAATACGGTTTTGGTAATAAACCAGTTTGTTCGCATTGTGTGCAACATGGCAGTTCCTACATTTTTCTTTGTTTCTGCTATGCTGTTTTATCGTTCATGCAAAAGAAAACGATATAAAGAGATAATCATTGCTAAAACACGAAGTTTGCTAATACCATATCTATGTTGGAATATAATTTGTTTTCCACTGAAGGAAATGAAAAATGTATTCGAGGGGGGGGGGGACTATTGCATCTGTACCAGAAATTATATGGAATATTCTGAGTTCTTCTTATGATCCGGTATTATGGTTTATAAGAGTTTTATTTATCTATTTTCTGTTTTATCCAGTAAATGTGTGTTTACTGAACAAAAAAGAAGATATACCCTTTTTTGATTGTTGTAATTTTCTTTATTAATATTTATATAGGTCCAAAAGCGGGATATGCGACTTGCAGATATTGGCTACCGGTATATATGCTTGGCGCATATATAGGATATTGGCACCATGATAGGGTATTCGATGTCAAAGAAACAAAAATAAAGTACATGAACATTGCTGCAGCAGTAGCATTGCAGATTGTTTTGTTTATCTGGGCCATGAACAATAACTATGGCTTGTTTGTTTGCAGAATGATATCTCCGATTTTTTTTACTGGGTCATAGCAGATATATTCCAAAATTTGCGCCATCCATTGTGGGTGATGAAGCAATCATTTTTCTATTACTGTACACAAATGATCTTCTCAATTGTTGCACAAAAGATTTATCTAGTGATATTTGGAAAATCGGCAATAAGTGCAATTGTTTCCAATGTGGGAATACCATTTATTTTAATGCTCATATTGATGTGTGTTGCCTTAACCTTTTGTAAAGTATGGCCTAAGGGATATGCATTTTTTGACAGGCGGAAGAACATAGATTGGAGGTTGTGTATGAAGAAACATGCGTTTCTTTTGCAAGTTCACAATAACAAAAGTCAGCTTATTAAACTATTAGATTATTTAGATTATCCAGATAACGATATATATATACACATTGACGCAAAGTCCCATGCACTAGATGGTATAGAATCATATGAAGCAGTACACTCTAAAATCTACTTTATCCCTCGTATTCGAGTGCACTGGGGCGGATATAGCCAAATTCAAGTGGAAATGGCACTTCTTGAAGCAGCTTTAGCAAATGGAGAATATGTCAGATTCCATATGCTATCTGGTGCAGATATGCCCCTTGTAACAGAAAAACAATTACATGCGTTTTTTGATATGCATGGAACAACAGAGTTTATTCATTTTGATATGATTCAGGATGAAAGACAAATACGTAATAGACTGGCGCAGTACCATCTATTGAGAGATCATATTGATCGTTCCCAACGTATTTTGTGCGGTATGGAAAAAGGCCTACTGCTAACTCAGAAAGTTTTAAGAGTAGATCGACTTCGAAACAGCGATTTAGTTTTGCGTAAAGGAGCCAATTGGTTCAGCATTACTGGTAATTGTGCAAAGTATGTTGCTTCAAAAGCAAAGTGGATAGAAGATCATTTTAAATACACAAAATGCTGTGATGAAGTTTTCTTGCAAACTATAGTATACAATTCAAATTTTAGGGACAGTCTTTTTCCAAAAACGAAGAACATAATTTATGAAAATATGCGTTTGACGGATTGGAAACGGGGTAATCCATATACGTTCCATATGGAAGACCTAGAAATGCTAATGTCTTCTGGATATATTTTTGCAAGAAAATTTGACGAAAACGTAGATAACATCATTATTGAATCAATCTATAGGAGATTGATGGAAAAAGGAGAATAATATGAGAATCGGAATTATTACATTTCATGCCTCTTTGAATTGTGGCTCCATGCTTCAAGCATTTGCACTACAAAATGTTCTTGCCGAGAAATACGGTGCTGAAGTGGAAATTATTAACTATTCTAACTGGGGACAGAGAAATTATTATGCCAACTGGGACTGGTTTCTTCGCCCAGCAGTCCTAAGGAGCAACATTAAAGCGCTTTTTCATTACGATGCAATTGAGAAAATGAGAACTGATTACCTTGAATTTGAGAATCAGTATTTAAATCTGACACCTAAGCTGATGAAATATAAACATGAGTTAAACGGAATTGACAAGAATTATGATATCGTGGTTGCAGGTGGCGACCAGGTGTGGAATGTCAGATGTAGAGATGCAGATGACGCTTATTTTTTGTCATTTGTAAAGAATGCAAAAAAAGTGGCCTATTCTCCTAGTCTGGGCGCAAGAAATATTAATACAGAGTGCATAAACCCGGGAAAATACGCAAAATTGGTGAAAGACTTTGATTATTTATCTGTGAGAGAAGATAATGGGCAGAAATGGTTGAAGGAACTTACCGGTATTGAGGTACCGATTGTGGCAGACCCGACAGTGCTATTGACGGGTAACGAATGGTGTGAAAAACTGAATATTCCTGAAGTAGATGGGGATTTTATCTTATATTATGCATTCTATTATTCTAACGAGGAGAATAATAAAATTCTCAAAGAAGTAAGTGAAAAATACAATATGCCCATTTATATTATTGATGGTAAGCAGTGGACGATAAATAAATTAGATCAGTATGGCATACGGCTGTGGGAGAAGAGCGGACCTATTGGTTTCTTGACATTAATGCGCAATGCGAAAATGGTGCTTGTTCAATCTTTTCATGGAATTGTTTTTTCGGCGCTTTTTCATAAAACATTCTGGTCTTTGAGAAATACTGTTATAAAAAACAAGAATGATGATCGTGCAAAAGTGATTCTGCGACAAACAGGTTTAGAGAAAAGAGCAATCCGATATACGGATTTGCTTACTCAGAATTTGTTAGAGCCGGTTGATTATACACAGGTGGATATAAATTTACAGAAAATGAGAGAAGAAGCGTATTCTTATATTGAACGCTTCTTGAATGAGTGATTGTTATGTGTAAAATATCTGTTATTGTACCTGTCTATAATATAGATCAGTATTTGGATAGATGCGTTTCCTCTATCATCAGTCAATCCTGCTTTGAGCAACTGGAAGTTATACTTGTGAACGATGGAAGTACTGATAAAAGTCCAGATAAATGTCAGGAATACGCTAAGAAATATAGCAATATTGTGGTTATTAACAAGGATAATGGTGGTGTTTCATCTGCTAGAAATGCTGGAATTTCTGCTGCGCACGGACAATATATTGCCTTTGTTGATGGTGATGACTATGTTGCTACTGATTTTTTTTTCAGGAAATGTTGGATGCAATTATATATAGTCAGTCTGATTTAGTTATATTTGACTACTATGTTGTTTACAACGGAGATTCTAAAAAGGCATACAGAGGTGAAATTCAAGAAAATTATTTTACATCGGACGGTGCCATGCGAGAATTTTTAAAAGGTGGAGCAATTGGTATTAATCTATTTGATAAGCTGTATGTGACCCGAATCGTAAAGCAAATTGCCTTTGATCCTAGTATCAGAATTGGTGAAGACCTATATTTTATTTTTCAATACTTACAGAAGATTGAAAAATGCTATGGGGTTTATAAACCGGGATATTATTATGTCCAGAGAGAAGGATCCGCTATGAAATCACAATTTGCGGAAAAAAATTTTGATGCAATCATAGTAGCGGAACGTATTATGTTATGGGCGAAAAAAAATCATTTGGAATATATGGAATTGGCAGAAGCTCATTACATTCATGTGGCCTATAAAACAGTAGAGCGTGCGCTGAAGAGCAGAGATTATGCTGCTTATAAAGAACAAATTGATGACTTATATTGTAAAATAAAACATTATCGGCTGAGGCAGGCCTATAATAATTTGTCTCGGAAGCAGTTCGTTGGATTTTTGTTGATGAAGTTATCTCCGAAGGCTTATATATTAGTATGCAAAGTAATGAAAATATAGGGAAACTCTGATAAAACAATTAGAGCTGTCGGTGAGAGATTTCCTCCCTCTAAATGTTTAGAAAAGTGAGGAAGGCTGTTTATACATTGATTATTTTTAAACTGCGCTAAGTGAGGAAAAATTCTTTTACCCGACCGCAGCTGTTTTATTATGAGATCCCGTAGGAGGGAAGATATGATACGTATTTCACCAGCAAGATTTCAGGCGTTTCTTTTAGCAATAATCTGTTGTAGTGGCTTTTCTTTTTTAATGCCACTCAGAATATATCTGATTTGCTTGTTTTTAGGCTTTACAATTTTCCAAAACCTGGAAGGATCAAATATGCACCTGGCAAGGCAACCGCTGATGTATGCGTTGCTTGCATTTATATGTGTTATTTTAGCTGGAGCGGTTAATTCATATGATAGAGGTGAAACTTTAAAATATGCCATAACATTTTTTGCTGGAGCATGTATGGTGTTTTTAAGAAATAGTGATAACTTTTATTCTTATAGTGTGGAATATACGGAAATAGGATGCAGATGTGTGGCTATTTCTATTTGTATACAGATAGTCTTTCCTACTATTTATCGAGATCACTTGAATTTTTTTGATAAGAGGCGGAGCAGGTGCTGTTTCAAGATTAAATAATGAATTGTCGCAGCATATATATTCGGGCATTGTCGGAGAAAAAGGAGAAGCTGCCTTTTAATGGTCTTGGCAATTGTTTTACTTCTGTCGAGATGCACATATACTAAGAAAATCGAAAAAAAAGATTTTAAATGGTTGATTATTTATCTAGTTGCCTTGATTTTACCTGCGAAAAGAATGTTATTTGCAGTTGGAATTCTTCTAATTATGCTTTATATCGTTTTTTGGACAAAAGGATCAAAAAAAGTAATTGCGTTGGGATCTTTTGGTATATTGGGTATTCTTGGTTTTATCAGTATGATGGTAATTCCATCGCTTAATACATTGTTGAATCGATTCACATCATTCGAAGGTGATGATACTGCCAATGGTCGTGTTTATCTCTGGGCTCATGCATTACGCATGTTTAGAGAACGACCGTTTTTAGGATATGGCTATGGAAGCTACAATAAATATGCATCTAACCAAGGCGTCATTCTTACGAAAAGTAGAGTTTGGGAATCTCATGCTCACAGCATTTATTATCAAATGTTGGGGGAGATAGGGATTATAGGTTTGAGTGTGTTTATCATCCTTAATCTGACTGCAATAGCAATGGCAATTTATTTATATAAAAGGAGAAACAGGCTAAGCAGAAGAGGATGTGGATATCTGTTCATCGGAATTAATATTGTAGTCTTTGTACTTGTTTATGGACTTACGGGCAATATTATTTATTATACAAACCAAATAATGGTCTATTTATGGGGACTTGGCCTACTAGCCTATGCATATAAGCGTGGCTTTATAGCGGAGGTAGAGAAGTGAAGAAAGTTGGAATCGTAACCTTTCATACAGCACTTAATTATGGTGCTATTATGCAAACATATGCATTACAAACATTTTTAAATAGCATTGGCATAGAGAACACAGTGATAGATTACAGAAGTGATTTTATTCAAAAAATGTTATCGTCCTTTTTTTATTGCAGACGGCAAAGTGTTCAATGCCATAGTACGTGGCATTTGTTTTGGAAAAAATATTAGAAAACGCAAAAAAGGTTTTGCGGAATTCACAAATAAATATTTATGCTGTAGTAAACCCTATTTCACATCAGATGAGATAAAAGCCGATAGAGATGAATACAGTTTTTATATTTCCGGAAGTGATCAGGTATGGAGCCCAATTAGTGCAGGATTCGATCCGGTATACTTTTTGCCTTTTGCGAGAGACGAACAGAAACTTTCCTACGCTGCAAGTATCGGTTCGACGGAATTGAATACGGATATCAAGAAGGAGCTGTTTAGCCGACTGAATGGTTTTCAAGTTTTATCAGTTAGGGAGGAATCTGCAAAAAAACTTCTTATGGATGCGGATACCAATAGAGAAATTTATGTGCATCCAGATCCGACATTATTGATTCCTCGGGAGCAGTGGTTGAAGATTGCTAGCGATCCTGTGGTGAAAGAAAAATATGTTCTTGTTTTTAATGTTGAAAAGCCTATTCATGACATTACATATGCAAAGAAATTGGCTACTGAAAAAAAATATGAAGGTTGTCTATTTGAATGACAGAACTATCAGAAAAGACCCCGACATTACCTACATTGAAGCACCATCACCTGATGAGTTTTTGAGTTTATTTGCAAATGCAAGTGCAATTGTTACTAACTCTTTCCATGGAACAGTTTTTTCAATTATCTTTCAGAAAGAATTTTACGTTGAATTGGATAATAGAAAACAGAGAAATATTCGTGTGGAAAGTTTGCTGACGCAGTTGGAAATTCCAACAAGAAGTATATCAGAAGCACAGAGCGCTACTGAAATCGATTGGGACAATGTGGAAAGAATTCTTCGCGGAAAACGAGAAAATGTAGAGAGATACTTTAATGCAATGTTCGGACAAAAAAATAAACATGAATAAGCCAATTGTAGATGCATTAAAGAACTTAGGTAATCGAAGGAAGATTTTTATTAAGAACTTAAAGAACCTGCACGATTTTTTTTTGATAGAATATTACAGCTACTGGCAATATTTATTAATAGATGAAGCAGGGGGATAACGGTTATACCTAAAGTAATGAATCTAGTAGAAGGGAGAAAAGAGCATAGGCTCTTGTAGAGAAATGGGAACCCTTAAGAAAAATTTTTTATATAATGTATTGTATCAAATATTGCTTGTAATACTACCGCTAGTTACAGCACCGTATATTTCACGAACATTAGGCGCAACGGCTGTAGGTGTATACTCTTATACTTATTCGGTTGCATACTACTTTCTGCTTTTTGCAATGCTTGGAATTGGAAACCATGGCAATCGAAGTGTGGCTGCTGTAAGAGATAATAAAGAAAAATTAAATAAGACTTTTAGTAGTATTTATTCTTTGCAAGTTATAACATTTTCGATAGCAATAATTGCATATGCAATTTATCTTTTTTTGTTTGTTAAAGATAATAAACTGATTGTGCTTCTCCAGTTAATCTATGTTACATCGGGATTGTTTGATATTGGTTGGCTGTTTTTGGATTGGAACAGTTTAAATTGACGGTTGCAAGAAATACTTTAATTAAAATTTCCACTGTTATTTTTATGTTTGTTTTTGTTCATAAGCCTAGCGACTTGTGGAAATATACATTAATTATGTCTGCTGGAACACTGTTCAGTCAAGCATACTTGTGGTTTTATGTCAAGAAATTTGTTTCATTTAAGAGGTGTAGTGTTAAAGAAATCGCTTGTAATATTAAACCAGTCTTGATTCTATTCGTTCCGGTTTTAGCATACAGTATCTATAAGGTTATGGATAAAATTATGCTAGGTAATATGTCAAGTTATGATCAGGTGGGCTTTTATAATAACGCAGAAAAAATTATTAATATTCCGATGGGAATAATTACTGCATTAGGCACTGTTATGTTACCTAGAATGTCTAATATTGTAGCAAACGGAGATAAAAAAAAGGGTAGATGATTACATCAGAATATCTGCTAAACTCGTAACACTATTATCATCGGCAATTGCTTTTGGATTGATGGGAGTTAGTAGCGTTTTGGCACCTGTTTTTTTTGTGATGAATTCATTGCTTGTGGAGATATAATGAGGTTATTATCCGTTACAGTTTTCTTTATTGCTTGGGCAAATGTGATACGAACGCAGTATTTAATACCCAATAAAAGAGACAGCATTTATTTGACGTCAACTATGGTAGGGGCGATATTGAACCTTATTATTAACTGGATGCTAATCCCTAAATATCAAGCGAATGGAGCGGCTTTTTGGTACAATTGTTGCGGAATTCTCTGTAATGTTGGTACAGGTGATTGCAGTAAAAATGAACTACCAATGCGCAAGTATATTATGTCATATTCTCCCATACTGGTTATAGGATTCATCATGGCAGTATTAGTGGATAGGATTGGAGTTAAATTAGGTGTAAGTATTTCAACCCTTGCGCTTCAAATTCTTGCTGGAGGATTCTTTTTTTGTATAGCGACAATAGCGTATTTGCGAATTAGCAACGATGAATTGTGGAGACTAGGAATTAATTCGATTTCAAAAAAGAAAAAAGAATAGTTCGAGATAATTATTTTGTTAATGAAATTGCTCATAAAAATAATTAAGATTGATGTTATTCAAGCAAAAAATCAATTTTTGGAATTTGAATAGTATTGAAACTTGTATGTGTTTTACACGTTTTTATATAAAGGGGGAACATCATGCAAACAGATATTGAGTTGATTAATACAGAGGTATATGCTGGGCGGTTAAAAGATAAGAAAGACCTAAATAATAGTTCCTCTGGTGGAGCATTTACAGCACTTTCGGATTTTTTTGTGAAAAATGGAAATGCAGTGGTGGCAGTAGTCTATAATTATGCAACTCATACTGCAGAATTTCAGATGATTCTAGATGAAAAGCAGCGTGAAAGAGCAAAAGGTTCAAAATATATGCAGAGCAAACCTGGTGATATTTACCGGGAAGCCTATCACTGGCTAATGGAAAATCCGAAGAAAGAACTACTCTTTGTTGGTATGGGATGTCAATCAGATGGATTTCGAAAGTTCAGTGAAATGAAAAGAATCCGGGAGCGAGTGTATGTAGTAGATATTATCTGTCATGGTTCTCCAAGTCCAAAACTGTGGAGAGAATATGCAGAGTCCATCCAGAAGAGCGCTGGAAAAATAACATATCTCACATTTAAAGATAAGCGAAAAGGTTGGAAATCTCCAACAGCTTATGTAAAGATCAATGGGGGAGAGAAGTCGATTAAAGACTATGTTAAGGTGTTTTATAATAGGTGCGCGTTGCGGCCGTCTTGCTATGAATGTCTTTATGCGACCACAGAAAGAAAAACAGATTTGACTATAGGCGACTTCTGGCATATCGAGGAGACTATTCCGGATTTCTATGACCCTAATGGTAATTCGTTGTTCTTGATTCATACGAACCGTGGAGAAGAACTGTTTGAAAAAATTTGTAGTGATTTGGATTATAGATTAAGTAATACAACACAATGCTGGCAAGCAAATCTTGAAGCTCCGACCCAAAAATCTGAACAAAGAGAGAATTCTGGAGCGATTACAAAAAAGAAAGGAACTGATTTCGTGATGAAGAAATATGGAACAGTTCCAGTGCAAACAAAAATAAAGAATAAAATCCTCAAGATTTTCAGGGGGGTACACAGAAAGTAGTACCTGTTATGCTGATTGCTCCGAAAGGAGGGCGGCATAATGAACTGGAAGCAGCCTAAAGTATACGCAGTAAAACATAAGGATGAAGCAACAAGAGCAGCTTCCAGGTCTGGTGGCATTTTTACAGCTCTGTCAGATCGGGTTCTATCTGATGGTGGAGTTGTCTACGGATGTATTTTGACAGATGATTTTAGTGCTATACATATTCGCGCTGAAAATACGGAAGAACGCAATCGAATGCGAGAATCAAAATATATCCAGAGTAAGCTGGGAAATACATTTAAGAATGTTAAATTGGATCTCGACACGGGGAAAAGAGTGTTATTCTCAGGAACTTCCTGTCAGGTAGCTGGTCTGAAAAGATACCTTGGGAAAGAGTATAATAACCTGTTCTGTGTGGACATTGTATGTCACGGTGTGCCAAGTAAAAAGGTATGGAATGCATATCTACGTTGGCAAGAAGAGAAAAACCATTCAAAAGTTGTGAAAGTTGATTTTCGCAATAAAAGAGATTTTGGATGGCACGACCATGTGGAAACACTCTATTTTTAAAAATGGAAAATCATCAAATAGCTATGTTTTCAGAAATCTTTTTTATGGGCATACAGTTCTGCGACCAAGTTGTGATGAGTGCCAATATAAATCGGTCATGCATCCGGGGACATTACGATTGCAGATTACTGGGGGATCGAGAAAGCCGCACCAGAGTTTGATGATAACAAGGGCGTTTCATTGGTGCTAGTAAATAATGAGGCTGGAGAAAAAAACTTTGAAAAAGTAAAAAAGAGACTGATTTGGAAACAGACAAAGCTAGAGGACAGTATGCAGCCGCCTCTTAAAGCTCCATTTCCAAAACCAGATAATAGAGAGCAGTTCTGGAGTGACTTTGAAAATAAATCGTTTGAGTATGTTGCCAAGAAATACGGTGGCATCGGACTAAAAAATGATGCTAAGTTGCTTTTGAGAAAGATTAAGAGAAAAATTAAAAAGTTGGTGGTAAAAGGTGGAAAAGAGATTCCAATATTATATAAAAGAAAAGAAGAATGCTGTGGATGTACGGCTTGTTATGCCATCTGTCCGAAAGAGGCTATTTCTATGGTCGAGGACGAAGAAGGCTTTGAATATCCACAAATTGATGAAAGTAAATGCGTGCGGTGCTACCAATGTATTAAAGTATGTCCGATAAAAGCAGCACGAGCACAGTAAGGGAGAGAGTTATGAAAACAACATTGCTTATCATGGCGGCCGGTATCGGTAGCCGCTTCGGAACAGGAATCAAGCAGTTGGAGCCGGTAGATGCTTCTAACCATATTATCATGGATTACTCGATTCATGATGCAATCGAGGCTGGCTTCAATCATGTGGTATTTATCATCCGCAAGGATATCGAGAAGGAGTTCAAAGAGGTCATTGGTGATCGCATTGCCTCCATTTGCTCCTCTCACAATGTAACTGTAGACTACGCTTTCCAGGATATCAACGACATCCCGGGAACTCTGCCAGAAGGCCGGACAAAGCCGTGGGGAACCGGTCAGGCTGTGCTTGCAGCGAAGAAGGTCATCAAGACTCCGTTTATCGTCATCAATGCAGACGATTACTATGGCAAGGAAGGTTTCAAAGCCGTACATGAGTATCTGATGAATGGTGGCAAGTCCTGCATGGCAGGATTTGTGCTGAAGAACACGCTGTCTGATAATGGCGGTGTGACCCGTGGCATCTGCAAGATGGACGACCAGAACAATCTGACTGAGGTTGTGGAAACCAAGAACATCGTCAAGACTGCAGATGGAGCAGAGGCAGACGGTGTGGTTGTTGATGTGAATTCTCTGGTATCCATGAATATGTGGGGCTTGACTCCTGATTTTCTGGATGTTCTGGAGGAAGGCTTCAAAGAGTTCTTTGAGAAAGAAGTCCCGGGCAATCCTCTGAAAGCAGAGTATCTGATCCCTATCTTCATCGGTGAACTGCTGGAGCAGGGAAAGATGTCAGTGAAGGTTCTGAAGACCAACGACACCTGGTACGGCATGACCTACCATGAGGATGTCGCAGCTGTAAAGGACAGCTTCAAGAAGATGTTGGAGAACGGTGTGTACAAGGCTGACCTGTTCAGTGATCTGTAAACAGCGATGAAAGAAACGATTGATTTACTCGGGAAGATTATCACAAACATCCTGACTGCTCTCTATGAGCCGTTTGGATTCTCACTCCTTCTTTCTTTCCTCGCCATGTTTTTCTACCTGTATGCGTATGAGCCAATACATGCGGGCAAAGGATGGAAGAGTGCCATAGTGACCTGGTATCAGAAGTTCAAAGAAAGCGTGTTCTTTCGGAAGTTGTTCTTACTGGCCTTTGTGACATCAATGATTTTGTTTAGAACGTTACTAAACCGTAATCTATGGCTAAATCCTTTGTCCGATGTCATGGGTGGCTGGGGCATCTGGGAGACAGTGAACGGTGAACAGAAGCTGACCACCGAGTGCATCGAGAACGTGATTATGATGGTGCCGTTCACCAGCATGGTTATATGGACATTTCAAGAGAAAGTGGGCAGTAGCTGGAAGAAGATACTGTGGTATAGCGGAAAGATAGCGCTCATTTTTTCGATAAGCATTGAGATGCTACAGCTGTTTTTAAGGCTCGGTACATTCCAACTGTCTGATTTGTTCTATAACACAGTTGGTGGAATGATTGGCGGTTTAATGTACTACGAAATTACGAAGGCAAAAAAGCATCTGTAAAAGAATAGAATTATGTGGAATATTGGGAGCGGTGGCTCCCGATGCTGCTCGGATAATCATACACCTCTTCGTGGTGAGCAGCAGGCAACGATCCGTGATCGGCAGAGATGTGATAACGAATAAATGTAGAAAAACAAATAGGTGCTATCATTATGGACGATATTATATATTTCATTTATTATCCCACAGTGATATAATTAAACCATCATAACAGGAAAGAGGTTATCACCTATGCCCAGAACCAAAGGTAGCAAGAATAAGCCCAAAACTGTGACTGCTGATTTTGCAACGCAGATTGTGGAAAAGCAGTCCGCGAAGGAAGCACTCACAGCCGAGATTGCATCCATCACCGCCAACATTGACACTTTGAAGGCTGATTTGAAAGCAAAAAAGGCTGCTTTGAGGAAGGCCGAAAAAGAAGTGGCCACTCTGGAAGAAAAGAAAGCAAAGGCAGATGCTAAGGCTGCAGAGGAAGCAAAGAAAGCAGAGGCAGAATCTGTTCTGAAAAAAAGCTGCTTGCTGAAGGCATGAGTGCTGATGAAATCCTCGAAAAACTGAAATAACACGAAAAACCCGTGATGGACAGGCGTAACGCGCCGTTCATTACGGGTTTTAGGGTTATAAGAACATAAGTTCATCCGGCGGCAACATCAAACTGAAAATGTGCAGGAAGGTTGAACTGTTTGATAAACGCGTGGTGCTGGGCGTGATAGTGCCTTAGATCGTATCCCAGATGATGCAACTCAAGAAGTTTCACCATCACCAGATTGAGGTGAATCCGCTTAGCTACAGCAATTTGCGCAGCGTCCAGCCCACGTTTCGTCATTTGATAGACTTCATCACTGTCCAGCATCAGGTGGGATGTGAAAGCGTTATGCTCATAAAGAAGGATGTGCTTATCCTTAATGGTCAGAAATTTGTTCAGAGTATGCAAGTCCATAAGAAGCTGATGCTCCAGATAATGTCCGAGCGCATAACCGCACACCATCTGCTTTGTCTGTTTGTCCAGCTGGCGATTGATAAGGATCAGTGGCTTATCAAAATAGAGTGAAAGCAAACCCAACATATCTTTAATGCGAGATGTTTCACTGATGTCCAGACTGCAACTACGCGCGATCTGTTTGATGTTGCGAGTTCCGGCATTTTGGACAAGTTCGTTGGCAGCTTGGTGAATAAACGCAGAATCCATAATGTAATCTCCTTCCGGGGATGGCATAGTGAATAGAACAGTGGTTTACAGGTTCATTATTCGTTCCTTTTCTCGTTTTTGTTCTCGGTACTTAAAATAGGCTTTGTGCATTTCATACATGATGCCGTCCATATCCTGCGGGGTCAGCTCTCCGCTGGCAAATAGCTCAGTAAGCTCAAATGCGAGATGCTGGGCTTCTATTTTGCCTCTTTTTTCCGTAGGCTTCGGCAGCACGTTCGATAAATAAAGACTGATCCGGTTGCAAATAGGTCAAAGGTACATGGAATATATCGGCCATCTTTTCAAGCATTTCAATACTGCGAGGGTAGCGGCCATCACGCTCCCATCCGATGATCGTTCGTTTGTTGATACCCAGACATTGTGCCAATTCGTCCTGTGTTAAAGAATGTTTCTTTCGTAGATCGCGAACTTTCTCTCCAAATTTCATGTTTGCAACCTTTCTATGGCGTAGTTATCGTGCTGTAACAATGTGCAACGGGATTTGTAAATATTCAATCTGGAAGATGCAACAAATTTTCACATTTACATCTTGACACGGCGACACGACTTGCTTATAATATATGCTATATTCTATCATCTTTTGGATTATTATACCGTAAAAACGTAAATATGCAAGTCGAAAAAGGTGAAAAAAGAGCGGAAGTTCAAAAGGTGAAATTGAATAGAAGAAGAAACTTAAACCAACACAAAGGAGGCCGTGAGAAGATGAGCAACGGAGAACATGAAATCCGCACCCCAAAAGGGCTGCGGATCGGGAATCGCAGTGTCGTTGATGGAAAGAATATGCTTCAGATCAAGCGTGGTGGCTGTGAAGATTATATTTCTGCTGAATCTCTGGTGGAGAGCATTCACGGCCTTCCCGTGAAGAGTATCGAATTTTTCACAGCAGAGAACCAACGGAAAGAAGCCTGAAGCAGAGTGCTTCATCGACACTGAAAGCGCAGAGGTGGAATCTTAGGCGGCACCTGGTTAGCCGACCAGCTCCATCAGACGTTCTTTTGGGTCTACAATATAATATCTGTTTGTTAGAGCGATACCGTAGCAATATGTGATATAGGCCGGAACAGAATGAGCGAATGCAGTGCAGTAGTGCGCCTGCAAGTAGTTCATCCTGTTCCGGCTTTTTTAATTTTTTTTCAAAAACACCTTGCGAAATGCCCTTCCAGCAATTCTATATATGAGAGACTAAACATCACACCTTAAAAGTGAATCATGAAATAGCGATGCAGTAGGAGAAGTCTTAGACTTCCCGTTCAAAAAAAACGGGTAAGTCTGGGACAACTTTTGCTGCATTTTTTGTTTCAGACCGCCCGCAGCCAAAAGGCAGAAAGGTGGACAGTATGATGACATTCAAGGATCTGAAAAAGCTTGTTGAACTCCTTCGTACAAGGAACAGCGTGTTCCAACCGTGAAGGCACTTGAGGTATCTGGTGTGCCAGTGGTAGCTGAGAAGATTCTGGAAAATCATGGAAGCATCAGTGTCTACCAAAATGGTTATGTGATTTACCGGGCGCATAAAAGAGTGACCGTTTTCTCGCTTCGCAACTGCGTACATTATAAATATGATGCACTGGAGGGTGCGGGGCATCACATTGAGGAAGAGGAATTTGATGAATACGAGTGGCACATCCGTCTGGTTCTGGAAGGAGAGGATCGTATTTTCATGAACTACGAGATCATTCAGGGAAAATGGATGCCATCCCGTGAGGACAGGGAGTATAAGGAAGAAATCCTGGAGGGAGTCGATGAAGCAGTCAGCACACTGGAAAGAATGATAAGTGAGGAAAGAGTGGAAGAATTGCTCTCTACTTTGACTGATTTGCAGAGAAAGGTCGTTCACATCCACCTGTTCCATGGTCTGTCTTTCACAGAGGCGGCAAAACACCTTGGCATGACCCGCCAGAATCTTACCGGAATTTATAACGCAGCAATTTACAAGATACAGAAAAAGCACTTCCGGGCATTGTGCAGCTGCTAACATATACATAATCGAAAAATGCGCCGTCCAATCGCAGAAAGCACTCTGAATTGGGCGGCTCAAAATTTTTTTGAATTTTTTTCAAAAACACCTTGCGAAATAGCCCTTCTCCGATTCTAGGAGTGAGAGGACACAAAAATCTCCATCCCAATCGGAAAGTTCATAGAAAGTTCAAAAACTTTTTTTGGAAACACCTTGCAAAATGACCTTTCTCCGATTCTAAGGATGAGAGGACAATACAAAACCTCTCACCGGAACCTTGAAAATTGAATAAGCCATCCCAGAGAGATACTTCTGATACTGAATGTGCATCCTGCGTGTCTTGTCAGAGAAAACGCCGCTGAAATATGGGGCAGGAACGGGCTGGGGCAGAATGGCAAAGCTCAAATAACAGCAGATACACTGCGGCGGAGTGTCGAAAGATGCTCCGTCGTAGGAATGTACTGTTATTTATAATAGTGCAAATCCAGCAGGAGGGGAGGTGATGAATCTACATGAAGTACCCGTATTTCAGAGGTCTGGAAGCAGACCGATACAGTTTCTACCGTGTGCCGAAAGCACTCATCAAGGTAGACCTGTTTGAAAAGATGTCTGGCGATGCAAAGCTGCTTTATGCAGTCTTGCTGGATCGGATGAATCTCTCGCTTAAAAATGGCTGGCAGGACGAGAATGGAAATGCCTACATCATCTGTACGATAGATGAAATCATGGATTCGATTCGATGTGCCAGACAAAAAGCGGTCAAACTGCTGGACGAGCTGGAACACGAATATCAGCTTATTGAGCGGCGCAGGCAGGGCTTGGGAAAGCCGAACCTGCTCTATGTAAAAGACCTCTATGCGGGACTTTCACAATCGAACTACTGGAAGTATGAAAATCAAACTTCTGGTGGTTTGAAAAGCGAACTTCCGGGAGTATGGAAATCAAACGGAAGTAAGACTGATATAAATAATAATACTGATAGTAGTGAGACTGATCAAATCTATTCTGCACAATCTGGTGAAAACATATCCGGGGAGATGCGGGAAGATGAGAGGTATCGCCTCTATTTTCAAGACAAGCTGGAAATCCCGATCTTAGAGAAGAACTTCCCGCATGACCGGGAAATCCTGATGGAGATTCTGGAACTGCTTGTGGAAACCGTGACCAGCAGAAAAAAGTTCTTGCGTATTTGCGGAGAAGAAAAGCCGAAAGAGGTGGTCAAAAGCCGCCTGATGAAGCTGGATTCCATGCACATCCAGTATGTGATGGAATGTCTGAAAAGCAATACCACACAGGTACGAAACATTAAACAATATCTGCTTGCCACACTGTATAATGCTCCGACCACGATTGACAGCTATTACGCTGCACAGGTCAGACATGATTTTGGATGGGGCGGCAGAGGCAATTAAGGAGGACGATGCAATGAGCGTGTTTTTTATGAATTTTGATATGGCTCCATCGGTGATCTGGGCGAGAGACTTGTACGACCAGATGCAGATTCGGAGTGACTTCCGCAAGTGGTTCCCCCGGATGTGTCAGTATGGATTTGTGGAGGGCCGGGACTATGAGTTCGTTCCCCGTGTCCGCCCGCAGGATGAGGGCGGGCGCACGGTGCAGCGGTATGTGAAAGACTATCGGATCACGCTGGAGATGGCAAAGCAGTTGTACAAGCTCCATCACTTCCACAAAAACGACTGTTTCCGCAGCTGCGAAGGACAACACTGCATGGGAACTGATCACTGGATGCAGGCAGTTATTGAACTGCTGCATCAGCACAAGTGCAAAAGCCACGCGCCGCCGAAGCGTCTTTACGAATCACAGCCGCCCGATTCGCTGGTGACAACGACACAGATCGCAAAAGAGTACGGCTGCGGTGCAAAGGTGTTCAATCGTCTGCTCCATCTGCACGGTATCCAGTACCGGACCAATAACCAGTGGGTGCTGTATGCAAAGCATCAGGATAAGGGATATACTGCAAACCTTGTTTTCCGGCTCCATCGGAGTGATGGCAGTGCAGTGGAAAAGCTGCATACGGCATGGACGCACAAAGGCAGGAAGTTTCTGTACCACGAACTGAAACGGCGTGGGATTCTTCCGATGGCAGAACAGGAGGGGGTGAGCCTATGAACTTTACGAATAGCCCGTTTGAACGTATGATGCGCCAGCGTCCGGGAACGGACAGTGACCATCCCTGCATTTCCTGCCGACACCGCAGGGAGTGCGGCTACATGATGCACCAGTGCAGAAAGAAATTTCGTTCGGTCTTTGGCGATACGGCTCCCCGGTATCAGGCACAGTCAGTGTCTGATGCCGTTTGGATAAAACTATAAACCGGAAAGGAGGGCGCAGGTGCAGGATGAAGTAAACGAAAAACGATGGCATTGTGCATCAAAGGCGGAAAAATCTCGGCGCAGCTTCTGAAAGCAGCACTGACAAAGCTGCTTTCAGAGATCGAGAAGAAAAACAGCAGTCGAAGAAGATGGGAGGGCAGAACCGATGTAAGAGAGGAAAGCAGAGCATCAAGAGCCTGCAACAGAGCGGCGCACAGCTTACCAATATCGTTGTCACGGACAATAACATCAAGTCGTTTGACCGGGTAGCCCGGAAGTACGGCATTGATTATAGTCTGAAAAAGGCAGAAAAAGAGGGTAAAACCGACTATCTGGTCTTTTTCAAGGCGAAAGATGTAGACGTTATGACGGCAGCGTTCAAGGAATACACCGGAGTTTCGCTGAAAAAGGAGCAGCGGCAGTCCATCCGTAAGAAACTGGAGCAGGCAAAGGAGCGTGTTGCCAAGCACCGGGAAATCACCAAGGAAAAGACGAAAGACAGAGGGCAGGTGCGATGAGCCAGAAAAAGAAAACGACCGCACAGAGCAAACGACCGCGCAAAGCCCCCTCCAACCAGACAGGCGGAACGGCATGGGGCAAGAAAGCAGCGGCGGCAATCAGTGGAAAGATGCAGTCGGCAGATATGAAAAAGCTGATCCTGCTGAATTTTCCTTACATTATCGCCTTTTACATGGTGGAGAAAGCCGCATGGCTGTACCGACACTGTAATGGCGATACCATCGTGGACAGGCTGATGGTTCTTTTTATGAACTTCGGTCTGGCCTACAAGAGTTATCTGCCAAGTGTCCATCCGTTCGACTTGCTGGTGGGTCTGATCGGTGCAGCAGCACTGAAAGCCGTGATCTACTTTAAGGGGGAAGAACGCAAAGAAGTATCGTCAGGGAGAGGAATACGGCTCTGCCCGGTGGGGCAATGCCAAGGACATTGAACCTTTTATTGACCCGGTATTCGAGAATAATGTGCTGCTCACCCAGACGGAACGGTTGATGATGAGCGGCAGACCAAAGCATCCGAAGTATGCCAGAAACAAGAATGTCATTGTGATCGGCGGCTCTGGCAGTGGCAAGACACGGTTTTTCGTAAAGCCCAATCTGATGCAGATGCCCGAAAAGGTCAGCTATGTCTGTACTGACCCGAAAGGTACGATCATCATTGAATGCGGAAAGATGCTCTCGGATGCCGGGTACAAAATCAAAGTCCTGAACACGATCAATTTCAAGAAGTCGATGCACTATAACCCGTTCCACTATATCCGCAGTGAGAAAGATATTCTGAAACTGGTCAATACGATTATCGCCAACACGAAAGGAGACGGCGAGAAGTCCGGCGAAGATTTCTGGGTCAAGGCAG